>UMDG01034754.1_pt1 | contig 11559 bp, 8 predicted proteins | sample 1964431 | NCBI WGS metagenome assembly UMDG01 (sample SAMEA4835988, study PRJEB28245) | human gut metagenome | biome: gut microbiome; material: fecal sample | place: Denmark | collected 2008 | reverse complement strand
ACATACGCCCGCCTATATCCATGCCATGATCAACGTGTTGTATATCGACGGTTCAAGCCAGTTCGTTGACGGCAGCCAGCAATTGGCCGACAGCCTGGCAGACTTGATCAAGGAAAATGGCGGGGAAGTACGGGCTGGCGACGGAGTGGAAAAAGTGGAAGTGCTGGACAGGAAAGTGACCAAAGTCATCACGCACGCCGGAAAGGTTTACACGGCAGACTGGTATGTCAGCGATGTACACCCATGCACCTTGTTCCAGCTAACGGGAGAAGGAGCGTTCCCCAGACACTACATGCAACGCATCCAGAACATTCCCAACAGCTATTCCGCCTTCACGCTGTTCATCAAGTTCAAGCCTGGAAAACAACCCTACGTCAACCATCCCCGCTATTACCAAGACCACTATGGCTCCGTGTGGCAACTGGGCGACTTCCATGAGGAGAGTTTCCCCGCGGGCTTCATGTACATCACTCCACCCACGCGTCAACAAGGGCCATGGGCCACCCGCATGGTGGTAAACTGCTTGATGCCCTTTGATGCCGTGCGCCAATGGGAGAATACCCGTGTAGGCAGACGAGGCAAAGAATACGAGGAATGGAAGAAACGCCTGGAGACCAAGTTGCTGGACAAGCTGGAGAGCCTGCATCCAGGCTTCAAGGAGTCTATCAAGATGTGTTTCTCCGCCTCTCCGCTCACCATCCGTGACTACCTGGGTGTCAAGGAGGGAAGCCTCTACGGACACCTTTGCGACTGTAAGAACCTGCTAGCCTCCCAGATGCCCATCGCCACGAAGGTGCGCAACCTCTTGCTCACGGGGCAAAACGTCAACCTGCATGGCGTCTGTGGCGTGCCGCTCACGGCCATCCAAACCGCCGAGGGCATCGTGGGATATGGGAAAATACTGGAGAAAATCAACAAGCACTAAGCCACTCGCATGACAAGACATGTACTCCTCGCCCTGTTGGCATTCATGCTCTCGCTGCCATGCGCCCTTGCCCAGTATGGGGAGATACGCTTATGGGAGGGCACAAATGTCCATGAAAAGGGGGTGACCCTGCTTCCGTTCATCGCCCAGGAGAATCGTTTTGACGGGGCGGCCATCATTGTTTGCCCTGGTGGAAGCTACTCCTGGCTGGACTATGAGGCGGAAGGAACAGACGTAGCGCGGTGGTTGCAACGGGAAGGCATCTCCGCTTTCGTGTTGAAGTATAGGGTGCAGGGCATCTTCGAGTATGTCACCCACAGCCGCGCCATTTTTGGAGGACACAAGCACCCCGATATGCTGGAGGACATCCAGCGAGCCTTGCAATACGTGAGGGAGCACGCTTCCCGCTTTTCCATCAATCCCGATCTTGTCGGAGCCATGGGCTTTTCCGCCGGGGGACACCTCGTGATGAGCGCGGCGGTTTTCCACGACACGGATTTCCTTGCCCGACAAGGCATCCACAGCGAGGTCTCGCTCCGCCCAGACTTTGTCGCGCCTATCTATCCAGTGGTCTCCATGTCCCATCCGGTTACCCACAAGCGGTCTCGCAGGGCACTCCTGGGCGAATGGGGAAAGCACAGCCGAAAGATGCGGGACTCCCTTTCCCTGGAAAAACACATCCCGGAAGACTGTCCTCCCGTGTTCCTGGTGAACTGCAAGGACGACCCCGTCGTGAAATACCGCAACTCAGAATTACTCGACTCTGCCCTCACGGCAAAGCGGATACCCCACCGATACATACAATACCACACTGGCGGCCATGGATTCGGGGCGGCGGATGACCGTGGCACCGCGGAGTGCGGGCAGTGGCGAGAGGAGTTTATCAACTGGTTAAAAGAATTAATCGCCCACAAGAAAGATGAATGACAGGGACACCAAGTTTGATGACATACGGCCTTACTATGAGGAGGAGATACCCGCGGCCATGGAGCGCATCGCCCAACACGGGTCTTTCCCGCTATTGGCCTCCTATGTCTACCCCCACGAGGACATAGAGAAAACCCGCGAGCAGATACGCTCTTACAAGACCATCCGTGACTTCCAGCTGGAGGTGATGAGATGTGTCAACGAGCAAGTAATAGCCCGCAGCATGACAGGCTTCACCTACCATGGCATAGAGCGGTTATCTCCCGAGAGGAAATACCTCTTCATCTCCAACCACCGAGATATCATGCTGGATGCCTGCCTCTTGCAATACGTGCTTTACAAGAATAGTCACGAGACCTCGCAAATCACGTTTGGAGCCAACCTCATGCAAGGACAACTGTTAACTGACATCGGCAAGTCAAACAAAATGTTCAAGGTGGAAAGGCCGGGAAATAATCCCCGAGACTTTTACCGAGCCTCTTTTCACCTGAGCGAATACATCCGACATGTCATTACGCGACAAGGTGAGTCCGTATGGATTGCCCAACGCAACGGACGCACCAAAGACGGGCTCGACCGAACAGACCAAGGGCTGGTCAAGATGCTAGGCATGAGCAAATATGACGACAAAGTGGAAGCGTTGGCTGAGCTCAACATCGTTCCCATAGCCATCAGTTACGAGTGGGAGTCTTGTGACGTGCTCAAGACCTTGGAGCTTTATGCCAGCCGAAATGAGAAATACTTCAAGAAACCCGGAGAAGATCTCAATAGCATCTTAACCGGTATCATGATGCCCAAGGGGAGAGTGCATATAGAAATAGGAGAAATGATTACAAGAGAGGAGCTTTCCCGTTTCGCGCGATATACGGCCAGTGATTATAACCGCCATATAGCCTCACTCATCGACCAACGCATCTGCTCCGCCTACAAGCTGTCACCCAACAATTATATCGCCCATGACTTGAGATATGGCAACAATGATTATGCCGGCCACTATACGGAAGAACAGAAAGACGCATTCTTACAACACATGCTCACCCTGCAACCTTACTCGGAAACTTGTGACATGGACACGCTGTGTGACATCTTCTTGGGCATCTATTCCAATCCCGTAGACTCCAAGGTGAAATATGGCGGGTAAACGATGCAACCCTTTTATCAACGCGCCTCTCAAACTATGGGGGGTATGCTTGATGAGCCTTTCCACCATCGTGTTCGTGTCGCAAGTCATTTATGGCATGATATTGGGATTCCTGTGGTCAAGAAACGGGGAAATGCCCGAAGATCGCTTTTTGCGCTTTCACAAAATCATGCAACGGCTGTTGGCCACCGACTTGCGCCTCCATCCCTGGCTCTCTTGCCAGGTACACAACCCCCACGGGGAGACTTTCGAACGGGGAGCCATCGCCATCTGCAACCACCAGTCCATGGTGGACACGCTCTGCATGCTGATTCTTTCCCCCCGGCTGCTGATGGTCACCAACGAGCGAGTGGGACGGAACCCGATCCTCAGGAGGGTGTTCAAGCACGCGGGCTTCACCACGATAGGCAACTCGGTGGAGGAATTGATGGCGTATTGCAAGCGACAGACCCTCAGGGGATATACCGTCATCATCTTTCCCGAGGGAGAACGCTCCGCCGACTGCGACATCAAGCGTTTCCACAATGGCGCTTTCCACATCGCCCGTGAGCTGGAACTGGACATCCTGCCACTCTACCTGCATGGCAGCGGGCACGTGTTGCCGCTCCACCGGGCTTTCCAGAACAAGGGTTCCTTCTACGTAGAGATAGGCAAGCGCATTCCGCCCAGCCTGGACAAAGCGACAGACCCACGTGAACAAGCCATCCGCATGCGCCACCACTACCAAGAGCGGTATGAGGAGATATGCCGGCGACTGGAGACCGCCCACTACTTCAGTGGCATCGTGGGCGACCTGTTTTCCCGTCTGTGGCTGGGAAGGCACGCCCGACGGCTGCTGCGCTCCCACGACGACTTCAGTCACTGGATAGACCGGTCGTTGCCGGAAACCCATTCCCTCTTGATAGAAGACCACACCAAGGGGGTCTTCACCTTGCTTTTCGCCTTGGTGCATCCCTTCACGCCCATCAGCGTGACGGGTGCCCAGGAACTGAGAAGGCTTTACGGCAGGTATGAGCACTTGCCCGCCAACATCAATTTCATAGACGGAGCCAACCTGCTGGCAGGCGAGGAGCATCGCCCCCTCTACGCCATCAAGGGACTGGCTAACGTCAGCATCGCCATTTAATCACTACACCATATCACGCGAGACATGAAAGAACGCATACGTACACTGCTGGAGCCACTGCTCCCCATCGTGGACCTGGACTCGGAACACCTCTACAGCGAACTGGACTCACTGGGCATCATGACCATACTCATGGCCTTGTCAGACGAATTCAAGATACCGCTCAACGCCAAAGACGCCACGCCCAAGAACTTTAAGTCGCTGGACGCGCTGGTGAGGATGATTGAGGGGAAACTGGCCCAAGATGGAGAAAAGGCTTGAGGACTATCTCGCCCGGCACGCCGCCGAGCGCGGAGAGCGTGTGGCCGTGGCTTGCGATGGCGAAAACCTGACCTATCGCCAGCTGCTAGACCAAGCCACGGAACGGGCCTCCATCCTCCGGGGACAAGCGGAAAGAGCCATCCCACTGGAAGCCACGCCCTCCCTGGACTTCATCGTCACCTACCTGGCCTGCCACTTGGCGGGAAAAGCCTGCGTCCCGCTGGAGAGGGGCATCCCCAACGCGAGACTGGAAGAAATCCGCCGACTCCTCCATACGAGCGCGATCCCTGAGGAAGTGGCCGACATTCTCTTCACCACGGGCACCACGGGCCAAAGCAAAGGCACCATGCTCAGCCAGCAAGCCATCGTGGCCAACGGCGAGAACCTGGTAGCCGCACAGGGCTTTCACGCGGGACTCACCTTTATCATCAGCGGCCCGCTCAACCACATAGGAAGCCTCTCCAAGTTGTGGCCCATGCTGATGGTGGGCGGCACCACGGTGATTACCCAGGGCTTGAAAGACCTCGCGGCCTTCTACCAAGCCGTGGACAGCCATCCCGGCCCGTTGGCCACCTTCCTGGTGCCGGCCAGCCTACGCTTCCTGCTGCGGCTGGACAGGGAGCGGTGGAGCGCGAGAGCCGCCCGCTTCGAGTTCATAGAGACGGGCGCGGCACCCATGTCGCAAGTGGACATGGAGGAACTGGCAGCCCTTTCCCCCTACACACGCCTTTACAACACCTACGCCTCCACGGAGACTGGTATCGTCTGCACCCACGACTATGCCCACGAGGGATGCTGGGCAGGATGCCTGGGCAAGCCGATGAAGCACGCCCAGCTGTCCATCTCGCCCCAGGGCACTATCGTCTGCCGCGGCCTCATGTTGATGACGGGATACCTGGCAGACCCCGCCTTGACCGCCAGCGTGTTGCGCGACGGTCGCCTCCACACCAACGACCTGGGCCATCTGGACCCACAAGGCCGATTGCGACTGACGGGCCGGCAGGGAGACCTTATCAACACGGGCGGATACAAGGTGTCGCCCGTGGAGGTGGAACAGGCCGCCATGGCGTTCCCCGGCATCGCCGACTGCGTCTGCCTGGGCCAGGCGCACCCCGTGATGGGCAGCGTGCTGAAGCTCATCTACGTGCCCAGCCAGGGGCAAGACTTCCGTCTGCCCGACTTGGTGGCACACTTGAAGCAGCGGCTGGAGCCCTACCAGGTGCCCGCGTTATACGAGAAGGCTTCCAGCATTCACCGCACCTACAACGGCAAGCTAGACCGGAAGGCCTACCAGGCATAGGCCTGCCGCATAAAATTCACCTTGTTGAAATGGCGAAGTCGCCTTGGTGGAATCATCTAGCCAACAAGGCGACTCTCAGGTACTTGATTTCCGCCCATGGGAAATCAAGTTATTTTCTCTTCCAAATCAATTTGTTTTGCCTGGCAATTCAACTTATTTTGCCAAGGAAAACAAGTTGAATTCATACGCGAAATAAGTTGAATTCGCGAGCGTGCGTTTTTTCCAGCGTCACTCCCCCGCTCTTTCCAGGCCTCTATACACCTCCGCCAGGCGGTAAAAGGCTTCCTTGGGCTCCCAGGGCGGCATCATCCGTCCAGGGCCACTATCCGCCGGATAGGTCTTCACGATGGCATACGAGGTCATGTCCTGGTCTAGTCCTCCCGGGCGATAAGGCATAATGGGGAAGGAGAACACATAGACGAAGAGGCCACTGATCTCTGTGTCCTTCAGCAACTCTATTTGCGTCTGCACGTAGTCGGCCTGTTCCCGCTCGTCGCGGATGGGCGGGGTTCCCCCTTGGTATATGCCCGTTTTCCCGTCGGGCGTGGTCCCCTGCAACACCGTGTGTCCCGCGCTGCCCATCCGGGCGGCTCCACGATAGGCGCAGCAGCCCACTTCCATCACGACAACGGGCTTCCCATGCCGGGCATAACGCTGGATGCCGTTCACGTAGGCTTCCGCGGTTTGCCGGTCTCTATAGTAATCCACGCCTACGATGTCAAACAAGCTCCAGTCCACATCCTCCCAGGTGCCGGAAGCATAGGTCACCAGGCCCTTGTAGTTCTGTCTCACGGCCTGGGAGACACGCGCCAGTATCCTGTTCAAGTCCTGGTACTTCTCCTGGAGTGACCGCTGGAAGGCTGCCATGTCCTTGCCCTCGCCCAGTGACATCAGCGAAGCCAACCGCCCGTTGATGTCCTTGCCAGCGAAGACTCCCTCGTTGAACAGGGAATACTCGCAGCCAGCCACGAAGACCAAGTCCACTCCCTCTTGCCGCAAGGACTCCGCCGCCTTGGCCGCCTCAGCCATGTAGGTCACCACATCGTCTTCTCCCACGTTCATCTTCCAGGGATTGAAAAGCACTTTCAGTCCGCGGGAATGTGCAATCCTGGTGGCGGCCACCAGGCGGGAAACGTCCTCTCCCTCTATCCGCACGGCATTGGCGCGCAAGATGTTGGCTATCACGCTCATGTCATACGCTACCAAGGCCGTGTCCAGGCTGTCCACGGAACAGCTCTCGGGGGTGAACCGCAGCCCCACGTCATAAACCACGCCCCGGAAATCCCATGGGGTTTTCGCGAGGCTCATCATCGTAGCAACCATTATAGTTAGAATTGTTATCAGGATTCTTTTCATGTGTCTGTGCCTTCCATTGTTGACTCTACGCTTGCGAATATACGTATTTTATTCTCTCCCTCCATCTCGCGAGGGCTTTCTTTTATGACACTTTAGTGCGAGGCAAGTCCGAAACAACAGTTTTTCACGCTTTCGCACCCCGAAAGCTCCCCATACGCACACTTTATCACCGGGGAAGCGACACCATCTGCCGAAAAGTTCGTATATTCGCGGTTGTCTTTACATCAAACATCGTTTTTAACCGCATGAGAAACCCATTCCAACACATACGGGAAACCATTCCTCTCGCTTGGCAAGGCCTGCGCCGTAAGCTCACACGCTTCACCGCTTGGCAACGCAAGGGAGTAGAGGCACAACCGCTTTCCACCATTACCCACACCTGCCAGAACTGCGCCACCACCTTCTCGGGCAACTACTGCCCCCGCTGCGGACAATCGGCCGACGTGTCACGCTTCACGTTCAAGCACGCCATCAGGAAGACCCTGGAGGTATGGGGACTAGGCAACCGCAGTCTGCCACGCACGCTTTGGCACCTCCTCTATCGCCCTGGTTACATGATCGGCGACTACCTGGAGGGGCGGCAAGCTCCTTATTTCCCTCCCGTGAAGATGCTCTTCCTGGTCACCGCAATGTATTTGCTGGCACTGCACTTCATAGCCCCGGACATAATGGAGCAGGGCATGACGGACGCCATGCGGCAACTGGAGGAGCGTAAATTTGACATTCCCGCCGGCGAGGGTGCCTATCCAGGCAAACAGGCCATGCTCCACGGGATGAACAACTTCATAGACGCGGTGCGAGCCATTGGCACTTTCTTCCAGCGCAACCAGGCCGTGGGGGACATCCTGTCCCACAGCCTGTTCGCCTTGATTACCATGCGGGTGTTCCGCAATTCGCCTTCCCGTCCCGGCATGAACCTCACCGAGTGTTTCTTCTCACAGGTGTTCATCGCCAGCCAACTGCTCATGGTGTCCCTGGCGTGCATCCTCTTCATGGGCACGAACCTATGGAAAGACAACATGTACAGCATGCCCACGTGGCTTCTGCTGCTTGTCTTGCTCTACGACTATAAGCAACTCTACGGCTTCAGCCTGCCGCGCACGGCGTGGTACACGGTGAAGACGCTGCTGGGATTCTGCGCCGCGGTGGCTGCGCTGATACTCGCTGGCATGGCGTTAAGCGTGGTTTGGACGGCGCTGACTGCCTGACAAACGCACCTTCTCAGCTGGCGAGACACGCAATCCCGCCTATACAGCCAAGACGTAACAGGGGCTGGACTTCCATCAAGAAGCCCAGCCCCTGTGCTTTTATGTTAGTTCGGAATATAATGGGTCAGAAACCGCAAGTGGTCTGCTCGCCCGTGTAGCGGACGATCTTCTCCTTGGTCTTTCCGTTGGCCTTGTGGAGCACGACGCGGAAGTCCCGCTCCCGCTCCATACCGGGGAAGGAGCCTTGGCGGCGCTCCAGGGTCAGCGATCGGGTCTCCTCGTCCCAGCGCATGCCGATAACGGAATAGGCACCCCGCTCATAGTCGTAGCCGTCGCCCTCGTCTTCATAGAGCGTGAAGGAAGCGTCCCTGCCGGGATAAATCTCCAGCGAGATGACCTTGCCAGGCAACTCGCCCGTATGTTGCAGGGCGGGAGCCGTGGGCACGATGGAGCCTTGGCGCACGAAGAGGGGCAGCTGCTCGATGGGAGCGGCGGCCTCTATGGTCTGGCCTCCCTCGTAGAGCTTGCCCGTCCAGTAGTCTATCCAGCCAGCCCCGGCGGGCAGATAGACGGAGCGGGTCTTGCTCACGCCCTTCAATTCCTTGGAGCCCTTGTCGTAATACATAGGTTCCGTGACGGGACAAACCAGGAAGGCCTGACCCCACATAAACTCGTCCTTCACGTCGTAGACCGCCGTGTCCTGGGGAAAATCAAAGGCCAGGAGCCTGGACATGGTGCGATCACCCATGCTGGCGTAGGCGGCCAGCGAGTAGTTGTAGGGCAAGAGATGGTAGCGCAGGCGTATCATGCGCAGCACACTCTCGTAGAAAGGCTCGCCGGGATTGCCCAGGCGCCATATCTCGCGGGGCGTGTCGGTGCCGTGGCTGCGGGTGAGAGGCAGGAAGGTGGCATACTGGAACATGCGGGTGTAATACTCCCGGTAGCCCAGGTCGTCCATGCCGCCATCGAAGTCGCCAGCTCGGAACCACTCTCTCCCCTTGCGGGTGAAGAAGGAACCGATGTCCACCGTCCAGTAGGAACAACCCGTGGCCATGAAGTTCAAGCCCTGGGGTATCTGTTGGCGGAACGATTTCCAGGAGGCATGGGTATCGCCATTCCAGGTGATAGTACCGAAACGCTGCTGCCCGGCGTAGCTGGAGCGCGTGAGGTTGACCACGCGCTTGCGGTCGGTGGTGGCGCGCTGGTGGTCATAGAGTCCCTTGGAGTGGTAAAGGGAATAGAGGCTGGCACGCTCGGCACCCAGCACGTCGGAGAGCAAGTCCGTGTTTCCTCGCCAACGGGCCTCATGGTTGTCCCATCCATAACCCTGGGGCATGGGGTGCCAGTCCGCGTCGAGCGGCTCGGTGCAGTCGCACCACCAAGCGTCAAAGCCGTTGCTGAAGAACTCGCGGTTGGCGTAGTCCCAGTAAAGGGCACGGGCCTTGGGATTGAAAGCGTCGTAGACGGAGCGATCGAGCATGAAACCCCTGCGGGCGAAGTCCTCGGTCTGCGGACAGTTGGTGGGGTTGGGCCAGATGGAAATCATCAGCCTCGCATCCAGGGCGTGGATGGAGTCGGCCAACGCCTTGGGGTCTGGATAGAAGCGGCGGTCCATCTTGATGTGTCCCCATTGCCCGGCGGGCCAGTAGTTCCAGTCTTGCACAATGACATCCAGCGGCACCTGTCGGCGGCGATACTCCTTCACCACGTCCACCAGCTCTTGGGAATTGGTGTACCGCTCCTTTGACTGGATGTAGCCAAACATGTAGCGGGGCAGCATGGGAGCGTCTCCCGTCAGGTAATGATAACGCGCCACCACCATGTCCATGGTCTGTCCCTTCATGAAATAGTAGTCTATCTCCTTGGCGGCTTCCAACTCCACGAAGCTGCCCTCCTGGTCATCGGCGTAGACCATGGCGCACCCCGCGTCGAAAAGCAGGCCGTAGCCCGCCGTGGAGTTGAGCACGGGCACCATCTCCTTCAAGTTGTGCTGGCAGAGATAGAGCCGCTTGCCCCGCAGGTTGAGGTAGTCTTCCATGTGACAGCCCAGGCCGTAGAGAGCCTCGCCCAGTTGCCAACGGAAGTGGGCACGGTATTTCCACGTGCTGCCCACGGTGTCGCGGCGCATCACGTCCATCACCTCCTTCTCGCCGTCGGCGGTCTTCACGATGCGCTTGGTACTGGGATCATAGGTCACTTTCTCTTGGTAGACGGCTTCGCCCTCATGGGGTTTCACCCCGTCCTCGGACAAGAGCACACGGCCAGTACGCCGGTCGGTGAAGGTGACGGCATGGGCTTGCAGGTCCACACGCACCAGCAGGCTGTCGGAAGAGAGCGTGAGCGCGTTCCCGTCTGCCTGCGCCTGGAAGGGCACCTCACCCTCCCTGCGCCCCACGCACACGATGGTGCCATTGCCCAGGAAGTCGGGTTCCAGCGTGTAACGCACCCGCACGATGTCGGGCGTGACAAACTCCACCCTCATCATCCCCTCTCCCACCTGGAAGTGGGCACCGGATGGCAACAGGGTGTAGCCCTCCGCGTGGGCTGGGACCGACAGGCCGAGAGCCACGCTCAGGGCGATAATCTTGCTTTTGAAATGATATCTTCTCATCTTCTTGTTTAGGTTGTTCATTGTTCACTGGGAGCTTGCCGCCACCTCCCCAAAGCCTTGGCCGCGGGTAGCAGGCCGCTTGACAGGGAATCATCTTAGATGATACCTAGAATCATCTAAGATGATTCTCCACCTCGCAGGTTACTTCGCAAGAGGAAGGTGCGCACCTTGACAGCGCAAAGGCGCACCATCATGAAAACACAAGCGTGGCAAAGGACCAGGCAGGCACTATCCCCGCCTGGTCAATCTCCCTCAATAGGCGATGGTGCCCAATACCTCTATCTCGGCCAGGGCGGGAACGCGCGAGGCCGTGGGAGCGGCGAAAGAGAAGCGGACGAAACGTGCCCTGACAGGCCGCTCCAGGTCAAGTCGCCATTGGTCGGCGGGATGGTCTATCTCCGCCACCTTGCTCCACTGGGCTTGATCCGTGGACACTTCCACCACGCAGGGACCGATGGCCTGGCGGGGGAACATGGCTTGTATCCTCGTCACGTCAAGCGTGCGCTCCATGTCGAGCGCCAAGGAGGGATGACTGTCGTCAGCGGCGGGCTGCCACCAAGTGGCGGCATCGCCATCAGCGGCGTAACCTGCCGAATGTCTCTGGGCAGAGCTGCTGGCGAAGGTGGGGCTGTCTTTCCCGTAACGTTGCTGTGCCTCTCGCTCCATGTCTTTATGGTAACGCACGTAGGGGCGGCTCTCCGTCT
>UMDG01002734.1_pt1 | contig 11602 bp, 7 predicted proteins | sample 1964431 | NCBI WGS metagenome assembly UMDG01 (sample SAMEA4835988, study PRJEB28245) | human gut metagenome | biome: gut microbiome; material: fecal sample | place: Denmark | collected 2008 | reverse complement strand
ATATTCATGTCTTCTCCTTTGTTTGTCGGCAGGTTTGACTGCTTGTGATGATGATGGGATTGACGTGTTGGATATAGAGATTCCTGAAGGATACGCTCTGTCTGCCGGAACGTCCACAATCTTCATGAATTCATCCAAGGCCTATGATTCACCGGCAGACTGGGTGTCGGGTGTTTACAACAGTCGCTTTAATGATGGTGACGGGCTTTACGATGATGTGCGTACGAGTAGCAATGGCATGGGAGGTGGTCTTGGCCCGGTCTATGCGGGGTATTCTTGTGGCAGTTGTCATCGTAATGCCGGCCGTACCAAACCGACGCTGTGGAGTGAAGGTGGATCGGGTAGTTACGGGTTTTCCTCGATGCTGGTTTATATAAGCCGCAAGAATGGTGCGTTTTTTCAGGATTATGGTCGTGTCCTCCATGACCAGGCAATTTATGGAGTGAAACCGGAGGGGAAGCTTTCTGTGGAGTATACTTATGAGACTTTTACCTTTCCCGACGGAGAGAAGTATGAACTTTGCAGACCGGCTTATTCCATATCCGAATGGTATGCTGACAGTATAAAGCCTGAAGATATGTTCTGTACGGTGCGTATCCCGTTGAGACATGTCGGTATGGGGCAAATGATGGCTTTGGAACCTACGGAGATTGAAGCGCTTGCTGCAAAAAGTAATTATCCGGAGTATGGTATAAGTGGCCGTTGCAATTACATTACCGAACGTGGTGTGAGAAGCTTGGGGCTGTCGGGAAATAAGGCTCAACATGCGGATTTGACTGTTGAACTTGGTTTTTCAAGTGATATGGGTGTTACCAATAGCCGCTATCCGGAAGAGATATGCGAGGGGCAGTCCCAGGTGAATCAAGGCAGCATGATGGGGCTTTCTTATGCCCAGCTGGATGTTTCTACAGAAGATATGGAAGATGTTGACTTGTATATGCAGAGTCTTGGTGTTCCTGCACGGCGTAATGTGAATGACCCGCAGGTGATAAGGGGAGAACAGAATTTCTATAAAGCCAAGTGCCATCTTTGCCATGTCACCACGTTGCATACCAGGCCTCGGGGCTCCGTGCTGTTGAACGGTACCCGTTTGCCATGGTTGGGAAGTCAGACAATTCACCCCTATTCGGATTTTTTGCTGCATGATATGGGCTCCGAAATTATGGGAGTCGGTCTGAATGATAACTATGTAAGTGGGTTGGCGCGTGGCAATGAATGGCGCACTACTCCGCTTTGGGGTATCGGGCTTCAGGAAAAGGTAAACGGACATACCTACTTCTTGCACGATGGTCGTGCCCGCAATCTTGTTGAAGCCATAATGTGGCATGGGGGAGAGGGAGAAGCATCGAAAAATCTCTTTAAGAACATGAGTAAGGATGACCGTGATGCCCTGATTGCATTTTTAAATTCACTTTAGAACTAATAAGCTTTATATAAAAAGTAATTATGAAGAAATTTTTATATGTCGCCATGCTGGCTGTTTTGCCTTTGACCGCTATGGCGCAACATGAGGAAGATACGGAGAATGGTGTAGTGTCATTGGCCGGAAGAGAAGGTTTTACCATTGAAACAAAGAAAGGTGATTTTGTTTTCAAGCCTTATCTGTTGGTACAAACGAGTGCTAATTTCAATTGGTATGATGATGAAGGCTTGGATAAGGCTTATAACCAAGATAATATTGCCAATTCGGGTTTTTCCATTCCTTATGCCGTACTTGGCTTTACTGGCAAGGCTTTTGGAAAAGTGGCTTTCAATCTGTCCATCAATGCTGCTGCAAGTGGAGGAGCGCTGTTACAGCAGGCGTGGTTCGATGTACAGCTGAAAAAACAATTTGCGATTCGTGTCGGAAAGTTCAAGACTCCATTCTCGCATGCCTATCTGACAACTCTTGGCGAAACACTGCTTCCCCAGTTGCCGGTTTCTCTGACGTCTTCTGTAATTTTGCCTTATTCGTTGAATGCCGTGACGCCTAATATCGGTACGGGATTTGACCTGGGTGTTGAAGTTCACGGTCTGGTGGCAGATAAGTTCGGTTATGAAGTCGGCTTGTTCAATGGAACCGGAGCTTCCGTGAATACAGCTTCAAAGACGATGAGTGATGACTGGCATATCCCTTCATTGCTGTATGCCGGACGTCTGACTTATATGCCCAAGGGGGTGATGCCTTCCACACAAGGTAATCCTAACCGTTTGAACGAGGATAAGATATTATTCGGTCTTTCGGGTTCTATCAATGTGGAGAGTGAAAATGAGAGTACCAATGATACCCGTGTGGGGCTGGAATTTGCCATGTTGAAGAACAAGCTCTATCTGGCGGCTGAAGCTTATTATATGAATGTAGGTTTCACCAAACGGCAAAAGATAAATGAATCGTATAGCTTTTTAGGCGGTTATGTGCAAGGTGGTTACTTTGTCGCTCCCCGCCTACAGCTTGCCGCACGCTACGATATCTTCAATCGTAACGGTACGGATGACGACGGTTTCCTGAATATGCCTGCTGTAGGTATGAATTACTTTTTCAGAGGATGCAACCTGAAATTGCAGGCAATGTATCAGTATGTAGCCCGTTGGGGACACGACACGCAGCTCGACCGTGATAATGATAATTTAGGTCTGGCCACTCACTCTGCCACGGTGATGCTTCAATATACATTCTAAATGAAGTCAGGAAAGGATTCGTCTATGAAAAAATACATTCTTTTCTTTTTTCTGCCCGTGCTTCTTATAGGTCTGCATGCATGCGATGAGGGGAGAATTTATGAGAATGCCGTAGTGGCCACGGGTGAAGGACGCACAGTGAAGATGACAGGCCGGATTAGTGGTGTGGATAAGTGGTCGGGCGACTATAGTGTGGTAGTGGCAGGATTTGATGATGAAAGCGATTATGCCATTGTTTCAAAGGTTGTTCCGGTATCCGAATCGGATAATGATGAAATCCAGTTGACAATGTCCGGCATAACGGATGAGGTGACAACAGTCGAGCTATGTGTAATCAATAAGTTGAGAAAGCGCATTGTCAGTTTGGTGGCAATGGAATGTACTGAAATCGCTGATACTATACTTATGGATGCAGGAACAGTTGATGCAAGTATGTACAATGCCATTCAACAAAAAATATTCAATGCCACTTGTACGGCTTGCCATGGTCTTAGCACCACTCCGGGTGGTGGCTTGAATCTGCTGGAAGGACATAGCCATGCTGAGCTGGTCAACCGGGCTTCAACAACGGTGGACGGTAAAATGAGGGTTATGCCCGGCAATGCGTCAGAAAGTGTCTTGCATCTCATATTGGGTACGGACATCAGCTCGGATTGGCGTATAGACCATTCTCAGATGATAACCTCATCTGATATGCAGTCTTTGATTGGCAACTGGATTGACGATGGTGCACAGCCGTAATAATGATGGGCCTTACTGGTAATACCGGTACTTTTTTGAACAACAACGACTAATTGATATTTAATATGAAAGATAAACAACAACAAACTAATCAATCGGAGAATACCTTAACCGAAATCTTTAAATATGAGGTAGAAGCGGGTGTTTCGGAATATCATGTAATGATTCATGCCACCAGACCGGAAGCGACTTATGAAGAACAGCTGAATGCGGTGGTCGACACTTACTGCCAACTGCGTGAAAGTGAACTACAAGGTGCTGTTGCCATCTTTAAACGCTACTTTCTAAGTGACGCCGCCAATCAGGCAGATATGCTACTGGCGCTTTCGGCAGAATGTTCGGATTGTGCACTCTCCGTGGTAGAGCAGCCGCCGTTGAACGGTACAAAGATTGCACTGTGGGTCTATCTGCAGAAAGGTGTGGAAACACAGGTGCTTCATAACGGATTGTTCGAAGTGAGACATGGCGCCTACCGTCACCTTTGGGGAGGCGGCTCTTTCAATGGTGCCGCCAATTCGGAATACCAGACCCGTCTGCTGTTGAATGACTATGTGATGCAGCTGATGGAACAGGGCTGCAAGCTGGCTGATAATTGCATACGTACCTGGTTCTTTGTACAGAACGTGGATGTGAATTATGCCGGAGTGGTGAAGGCACGTAATGAGGTGTTTGTTACCCAGGACTTGACGGAGAAGACTCATTATATTTCCAGTACCGGTATCGGTGGCCGTCATGCCGACCCAAAAGTGACGGTTCAGATGGATACTTATGCTGTAGATGGTTTGAAATCTGAACAAATTCACTACCTTTACGCACCGACACATCTGAATCCCACATACGAATACGGTGTGAGTTTCGAGCGAGGTACGTATGTGGATTATGGCGACCGTCGCCAGGTGTTTATTTCGGGTACTGCGAGCATCAATAATAAAGGTGAGGTGGTATATCCCGGAGACATTCGCAAGCAGACGGAACGTATGTGGGAGAATGTGGAGGCTTTGTTGAAAGAGGCTGGCTGTACGTTTGATGATTTAGGACAGATGATTGTTTATCTGCGGGATGTTGCAGACTATACCGTGGTCAAAGGAATGTATGACGAGCGTTTTCCGGATACTCCGAGAGTGTTTGTATATGCTCCCGTATGTCGTCCGGGTTGGCTGATAGAGATGGAATGTATGGGAGTCAAGTCTTTAGAAAACAAGGAGTTTGCTCCATATTGATTTTTTACTTTTAATTGATAGCTCTTAATTGAAAAAGTTTCTCATAGCTGTTTATGGTTGTTTGCTGCTCTTACTTGCTGCAACTACGTTTGTAGAGCAGACATACAGTACGGATTTTGTAGAAAAGCATGTTTATCATACGATTTGGTTCTGTTGTTTGTGGGGAGCCCTTGCTGCGATGACTGTTGTTGTGCTTGTAAGACAGCGGTTGTGGCGGCGTCTTCCGACGTTGTTGTTGCATGGCTCCTTCCTCGTGATTTTGGCGGGAGCCATGACTACGTTTCTTTGTGGCCGAAAAGGATATGTGCATCTTACTGTCGGCAGTGAGGTGAACTGCTTTTTGGAACAAGACGGCAGGCAGGTTGTAGAGTTACCGTTCACCTTACGTCTGGACAGTTTCCGGATTGAGTACTATCCGGGTACGGATGCTCCTGCAGATTATATCAGCTATATTCACGGTGAGACGCCCGTCTCCATGAACCGTATTCTTTCACGGCAGGGGGTCCGCTTTTATCAGTCTTCCTTTGATGAGGATATGCAGGGGAGCTGGCTGACAGTGAATTATGACCCGTGGGGGATAGGGATTACCTATAGTGGATACCTCTTGTTAGGTGTCTCCATGCTCTGGATGCTGGTCAGCCGGGGCGGAGAGTTCCGCAGGCTGCTGAGGCATCCGTTGTTGAAGAAGGGAGGAATGTTTGTTCTATTGTTGCTGTGTCTGGGAAGTGGGGTACATGCGCAGAAGAGAAGCCTTCCGGCACTGGCACGCAAGCAGGCGGATAGTCTCGCTCGTAAGCAGGTGATTTATGATGACCGTGTGGTTCCTTTCAATACCCTTGCGCGCGATTTTGTACTGAAACTGACGGGAAAACCGTCTTATGGAGGCATGACGCCGGAGCAGGTGATTGGTGGATGGCTTCTGCGTCCGGAAGTTTGGCAGAATGAGCCGATGATTTATATCAAAAACGAGGCACTCCGTCGCCTGCTTCATTTGGAGACACCCTATGCATGTCTGGCTGATTTGTTCGACGGTGAGAAGTATCGCTTGCAGAAGTTCTGGAAGGGGAAGCAAGACCATCATCAGAAAATGACTTCTCTGGAAAAGGCCATTGTAGAGGCGGATGAAAAGGTGGGACTGATTTTGATGCTCCAAAATGGTACATTGATTCGTCCTTTGCCGGAAGACGGGAGTGTGGAGCCTGTTTCCGATACTAAAATACAAGCCGAATTGCTGTATAACCGTATTCCTTTCAGCAAATTGCTGTTCATGTTCAACCTTACGGTGGGGATGCTGGCTTTCTTCCGTCTGCTGTATCGCGGCCTGCGTCGTTCGTCGGCATTGTCAGACTCTTCCGGTAGGATTGTAGCGCTCTCTTTCTCTTCGCGTTTGGCAGATACTTTTTTCCCGTTTTCTCTTTATGCGGCGTTTCTCTTTCAGCTCTTCGGGTATGGCCTGAGGTGGTACATCGGTGGGCGAATACCGTTGGGCAACGGATACGAAACGATGCAGTTCATGGCATTGTGTGCGCTGTTCCTGGCTTGTCTGTTTCGGCGGCGCTTCCCGTTTATGGTGCCTTTCGGCTTTTTGCTGTCCGGTTTTGCCTTGCTAGTGTCTTATTTGGGACAGATGAATCCCCAAATCACTCCCTTGATGCCCGTGCTTGTTTCTCCATGGCTCAGTACGCATGTGTCGTTGATAATGATGTCTTATGCTTTGTTTGCCTTTATGATGCTGAACGGCATGCTGGCATTGTGTCTTCGCCGTTCTGCCCGGATGTTGATGCTGCTCAGCCGATTGCTGCTTTATCCCGCCGTTTTCTTTTTGGGAGCCGGTATTTTTCTGGGTGCGGTTTGGGCCAATGCTTCTTGGGGGCGATATTGGGCTTGGGACCCGAAGGAAGTATGGGCGCTAATTACCTTTATGGTTTATGGAGCGGCGTTCCATGCGCGCAGCCTACGCATTTTCCGCAGGCCGTTATTCTTCCACATCTATATGATTGTCGCCTTTCTGACAGTCCTGATGACCTATTTTGGGGTGAACTACATCCTTGGAGGAATGCATAGCTATGCCAATGCTTGATTTGCGGGTGGTTCTACCTATTTATAATGACTGGCTTTTTTCATTATACCTAATTTGAGCGATTGCGTACTGTCTGCCGATGCCTTATCTTTGCAACATCAGATTTGAATGAATTAGTTAGTCATAATTACGTAACCACTTTTATGAAGATAAAAGGATCCCCACTTTCCGATGTGATATCGTGAAGTGGGGATTTGTGTATGGCGTGGCGGATACTGTGGGCAAGGTTGGTTAAGGCTACTTGTCAGACTGCTTGAGCCATAGCATGGGGAGGGCTGATATAGGGGATGAGCTTTGTCTTCAGCCTGAAGATGCACATCTCTATGCTGAAGATATACATCTTTACGCTAAAGATGTATATCGCCAGTCACAAGATAAACCTTAATCAATAGCCAGAGGCCTTTTCCCGTATGGGGGAGAATACTTTTGCAAGGGATTCATCCGTTTTTTCCCTATAGGCCGTAGTGGGTAGGGAGACAGTTGCCGGAAGAACCTTATAGAGAGTCCTTGATGTCGCCCAATTCCACTAGCTTGTTCACAATAGCGTAGATGGTAAGCCCTGCCGGAGAATGTATCTGCAGTTTGCGTGCAATGTTACGGCGATGGGTAATGACAGTATGAATGGAGAGGTAGAGTTTGTCGGCGATGGCTTTGTTGGTCATGCCCTTCACAACGCAGGTGATGATTTCTTTTTCGCGCTGGCTCAGGGTTTCTTGTTCGCTGTCTTTTTCCTCTTCCTCCTCGGTGTGCAGCAAGTGGTTGATTTTGGAGGTGATGACATCTATGTCATCGCACATGGCGAAGTTCTCGTCATATTCCTTCAATATGTTGTTGTCGATGACGGAGCATACCATAGCAATGTACTTGATGCCGGATTTTCCGTGTTCTGCCTTGAAGGCGGGCAGGTCGAACCAGCCACCGAAAGTGGGGTTGATGATGATAATGTCTGCCGGATGCATGTGAATGTAGTTTTGCAGCGATTCCGGAGAAGAAACCTCAATAGGGTGTGCATTCAAGTTGGGAATACGCTTCAAAACAGCCGTCAGACCACTCCGGATGATGACCGAAGTTTCTGCAATGACAATCTTCAAAGAAGTATTATTGTTCATTTTTCAGTTTCCTTTCTATTTGCGCTACGGCGGGAACAAACATATAATCTTCTACCTGGCAGTGGGTGGCAAGGTCTTGTTCGCAGTTGAATATATCGAACAAGACCGCATTCAGGAGATTGTTGTTCTCCTTTTCCGGGTAGTATTTGATGATGATGTTCTTCAGCTCTTTCAGTTTGGTGTCTATCTGATTATGTTTGCTGGCAAAAGTGGCGATGTTGTATTCGTCCGATAGTCTGCCTTGGAGCAATTGCTCTACATAGGTGAATACGGCCTGGTTTTCATATTCCATGTGGCGGCGTACCTCCTTGGCATATTCATCGAAGAACTTCAGGATGAGGTAGGCTACATCGTTTGTACTGGAACAATCGATGGCTTCGATGAGTTTGCGGCGGATGGCCGGCAGGTTGAAGTCGAGGAAATACGTGTGGGCACGCTTCAGATAATCCATAAGGGCGGGAATGGAAAAGTCACTTTCATTGCCGCTGTAAGAGTATTGTTCTTCGCTGATAAAGTTGGCTACGGCGAGGAATGTGGGGCAATCTACGCCTTGCGCTTCGCAGACGTCCTTCACGCTCTTGTCTCCGAAGCCTAATGACAGTCCGAAGCGGCTCATCACCATTAATAAGGAGTAATTGTCACAGATGAGGTCGCTCATTTTGTCCGTGGAGCGGTACTTATGTTGCTCATTCATTGTGTGTTATTGTTTTTAATTCTTTAATTCGTGCGCAAAGTAACGGCTTTTATCCGAGAACTGCAATCACTATTAGTAGGTATTTTGCTTGTCGGGAGATGGTTGGAGAGTGGTGTTTGCCGGATAAACTAAAAGCTTTAGTTTTATTTAACGAGAGAAATTAGTTTTTGAACTAAATAATTTAGTTATTTGCGGAAAACAAAGAATGTTATGAAAGGATTGACTGCAAAAGAAGAAGAAATCATGGGCTTTTTCTGGGGAAAAGGACCCTTGTTTGTGAAGGAAATGCTGGCATTCTATGAAGAGCCGAAACCCCATTTCAATACTTTGTCCACCATTGTGAGGGGATTGGAGGATAAGGGATTCCTGAGCCATCATACATATGGTAACACCTATCAGTATTATGCGGTGGTCAGCGAGGAGGATTTTCGCAAGCGGACACTGAAGAATGTTATCAGTAAATATTTCAATAATTCCTATCTCAGTGCAGTGTCGTCTTTGGTGAGGGAAGAAGATATATCTTTGGAAGAATTGAAACTGTTGATACAAGAGGTGGAAAAGGGAAAGGATTGAGGTAATTGAAAATCTAATAACTCTTGCTTATGAAAAACATCGGATTGGTTTGTTGGTTGCTGGTGAGTATTTGCTGCGGATTGCAAGCAAAGAAAATTGTAAAGACTCCCTATTTCATGGCTTGTAATACGCGTAGCATCGAAGTGGAGCGAGTGATACTTGGAGAAGACACGACTTGGCTGGATGTGAAGATATACGGTATGCAGGGTGATAAGGTCAGGATAGATTCGGCAGCCGTATTGCAGGCATCCGGAAAGCATTATGAATATTGGGGGGATACCGGTTTTTCCAGAGGGGAATGGACAAGTATTCCTGCTTCCGGTGAAATGACCGCTACTTTGAAGTTTAGGCCGCTTCCGATGGACACCGAGAGTTTTGACTTTCTGGAGATGCCTGGCAGTGATGAGGGATGGATAATCTACGGCATACAGCTCAACGGGCAGAAGCCTCAGGTGGATATTCCCGAAAGGCTACTGAACAAGAAGCCGGATGAAGTTTTACCCTTGCCCTCACCGGAACTGAATGCAGGAAAGGCTGTCATAAAAGGACGGATATTGGGGTATAAGCCGGAATATGGAGTGACGTTACGCTACTATGGCTCGCCTTGGTTCTTTATGTATTTCACCGGCAAGGACTTGGAGATAGCGGAGGATGGCACGTTCCGCTATGAGACGGAGGTGCTGTTGCCAAGCGGTGCTGCGTTGTGGATATCCCGTTCGAAGATAGAATTATTCCTTGTACCGGGTGGAGAACTGGATATTACAATCAATCTGCCCGAAATATTCTATTCGCAGAGCCGTCTTTTAAGCAGGAAAAGCGATGGGGAAGTGGAGAACCGCGTCTGGTTTGAAGGAGACTATGCCGGACTGAACACCGAGTTGTTGCGGTTCGGTGAAATGAAAAGCTTATCGGGAGCTGATGATTTTTATTCCGATATTTGTGGGATGACTCCGCAGGCATATAAGAAATATCTGTTCAGGCATTATGAAGATATGCTGAAGGAACTTGTGAAAAACAAGGATATGAGTCAGGCTTGCCGCACCTATATCCGGTCAAATCTGGATATGAATCTATTCAGCCTTATCTATAATTACAAGAGCAACCTTAGTTATGCCCCGATGCTTTCGGGCAGGAAGGGTGTGAAAAGGGCAGACATGACGGTGGACAGCACCTCATACTTCAAGGAAATACTGCAACTAGATATTCTGCATTCTCCCGAGCAGAAGTATTATGACTTTTATATGGATTTTGTGCGGACTGCCACTGGAGAACTTCGTGACAAGTTTGTGCAGGACACCCTTTGGCCGGACATGCTTCTTGCCAGGCGGGCTTCCCGTAATCTGAGCAAGTACATGCCTTTGACTGAGGAAGAGCATCGGACGGTAGATAGCATTGCTTCTCCCGACCTCAGGCAATTGTTCTTGATGAGAAACGAGAGGATTGAGGCTGAATTGAAGGCCGGGATGGAAGCTGTTAAGGACAAGACCGGATATACGGTTGTTGAAGTAGGAAAGGAGATAGCGGCAGATAGCTTATTGAAAGTTATTACCCGTCCTTATCGTGGTAAGATGGTATTGGTCGATATGTGGAACACCTGGTGCGGTCCTTGTATGCGGGCAATGAAAAGTCTGAAACCTTTGAAGGAAGAGTTGAAAGAGGTGGTCTATTTATACATTGCGGATGAATCATCTCCTGAAGGGAAATGGAAATTGACGATACCGGATATACACGGCATCCATTGCCGCATCAGCAATGAGCAAAGTACAGCATTGGCAAAGCTGTATGAATATCCGGGCATCCCGACCTATTTCGTAGTGAACCGTGAAGGAGATATCTCCTACAAAGTAACCGGATTCCCCGGAGTGGAGATGTTACGGAATGAACTGACTAAGTAGCTGTAAATAGTAAATCGTTAAATAGTAAATAACTCCATGGGTCTGTTTTTTGTTTATATACTCAAATCATCCGTTTGTCTGGCGGTATTCTATCTGTTTTACCGCTTGCTGCTGGCACGTGATACATTTCATCGTTTCAACCGGTTTGCGTTGCTGGGCATTTTGTTGTTGTCGTGCCTGCTGCCTTTGGTTGAGGTAAGTGTAAGGCAAGAGACTGAAGTGCATCAGACCATGCTGACATTGGAACAGTTGTTGATGATGGCAGATGCAATGAATGTTACTGAAACCGGAATAACGGCTGAGGCGGCAACGGTCACCTGGATACAGGTGGCGTTGTTGGTTTATCTGGCAGGAATCATTTTCTTTGCTCTCCGCAATGCTTGTTCGTTGGTGCGGTTGCTGATGTTGCTGAAAGCGGGTAAGAAAGAAAGTGTCGGCAATTACTTGCCGGGCAGGAAAGAGCGCGTTACTTTGATTGTACACAACTGTGACATCGCTCCGTTCAGTTGGATGGGATATATTGTCATTCCACGGAAAGACTTGGAGGAGAACGGACGGGAAATCCTTATCCACGAGCTTGCCCATATCCATAACCGCCATTCCTGGGACTTGCTGGTGGCTGATGTTTGCAT
>UMDG01042956.1_pt1 | contig 11676 bp, 5 predicted proteins | sample 1964431 | NCBI WGS metagenome assembly UMDG01 (sample SAMEA4835988, study PRJEB28245) | human gut metagenome | biome: gut microbiome; material: fecal sample | place: Denmark | collected 2008 | reverse complement strand
AAACAGTATAGACAGGATGTATATACAGAAAGCAGGGGAACTATGAAATTTTCAGAAATGCCATACAAACGCATTGATATGGAAGAAGTAGAAAAAGAGTATAAGAGCATTATCGAGCGCACGAAGAATGCAAAAAGCGGGGAGGAGCAGTTTGAGATCCACCGGGAGTACTATAAATTTACCGCGGATGTGCAGACAAGCATGGAACTTGCAATGATCCGCCATGATATTGATACGACCGATGAATTTTATGAGAAAGAAAGCAATTTTTATGATGAGGTTGGACCGATCATCAGCCAGTATGAGAATGAATACGGAAAAGTACTTTATGATTCTCCTTACAGAGACTATCTGGAGAGTAAGATCGGAAAAGTAACATTTAAAAATATCGAGATCGCAAACAAGGCTTTTGACGAGAAGATCATTCCGTTAATGCAGGAAGAAAATGCATTGAGCAGCCGTTACAGTAAGCTGATCGCTACAGCGAAGATTCCTTTTGAGGGAGAAGTTTACAATCTGTCGCTTATGAAAAAGTTCCAGACCAGCCCGGAGCGCGAGTTGAGAAGAAAAGCATGGAAGGCAGTCAGTGACTATTTCCTGTCTGTTACAGATGAGATCGACGAGATTTACGATAAGATGGTGAAAAACAGAACCGAGCAGGCAAGACAGCTTGGCTATGAGAATTATGTGGAGCTTGGTTATTACCGTATGAACCGCAACTGTTATGACAAGGAAATGGTCGAAAATTTCCGGAAACAGGTGAAAGAATACTTTGTCCCGTTTGCCAATAAACTACATGAGCAGCGCAGACAGCGTATTGGTGTGGAGAAGCTTTCCTATATTGATACAGACGTCTATTTCACGAATGGAAATCCTGCGCCGATTGGAACACCGGAGGAGATCCTTGCGGCAGGACAGAAAATGTACAGTGAACTGTCTCCGCAGACAAAGGAATTTTTTGATTTTATGATGGAGAACGAACTTTTTGACGTGCTCGGAAGAAAAACAAAGCGTCAGGGCGGCTATATGACCTATATTCCAAATTTCAAGTCTCCGTTTATTTTTGCAAACTTCAACGGAACAAGCGGAGATGTGGACGTCATCACCCATGAATGTGGCCATGCATTCCAGGGATATCTGTTAAGAGACGAAGAGATCCGTGAGTTCGCCGATATCACGATGGAGACAGCCGAAATCCACTCCATGTCGATGGAGTACTTCACCTATAACTGGATGGAATTATTTTTTGGCGACCGGAAAGACGATTACCTGAAAATGCATCTGGAAGATTCCGCTGCATTTGTCCCATACGGCTGCATGGTGGACGAGTTCCAGCACATTGTGTACGAAAAACCGGAGATGACACCGGCAGAACGCAAGGCAGTCTGGGCAGGATTGGAAAAAGTTTACCGCCCGCACATGGATTACGAAGAAGATCCTTTCTTTGGACAGGGCGGCTTCTGGCAGAAACAGCCGCACATTTTTGGCAGCCCGTTCTATTATATTGATTACTGTCTTGCAAGCGTGTGTGCGATGCAGTTCAAGGTCATGATGGATGAAGACTTTGAGAAAGCATGGAAGAATTACTATAAACTCTGTAATCTTTCTGCACGTGATTTCTTTACCAATGTGATCGTGGAAGCAGGGTTAAATAGTCCTTTTGAAGATGGATGTATGGAAAAGCTGGTTGACAAATTCGAAAAAAAGGCGTTTAATAGATAACAGATTTGGACAGGCGGATGTCTGTAAAAGTTAGTCGGGAAAATGAATAGAGACAAAGAGCAGGGAAAGGCCCCTAATATGGGGCATCCCTGCTCTTTTTTTACTATGTCAACGAGAAAAATGTTTCTTGGTAAACAAATTTCTGTTGACAAATGTCGACTGCTTTGTATAATACATATTAAGGCAATACTCTGATATCGAGATAATACAGTACATAAGTAAAGCGATAAAAGCTTAAAGAGATATGAGGAGACAGAGGCATTGCAATAAGCTGTAATTAAGCTGTAATAAAGAAACGATGGGAGAGAAAACAGCGGGAAAATATATGATAAAAAGTGTGTATAAGGAAGAAAGTGACAAAAGAAAAACTATTGACAAAATCGCAGATGCATGTATAATAGAAGAAGTGTTGTACGCGGGAAAAAGACACTTGTATCTAGTGAGTGCAATAGACGGAAAAGTCTGTTGGCACTTTTTTTGGTTATAAAAAAATAATTTAGCACGATAACGTGGCGCAATGATAACACATTGAAATTGAAAGCCCGGATCAGAATACGTTTTTTACCGCAGAGAAACAGGAAAAATTATGATATAAGCGCATAAGCGTTTATATAGATTATTTCTACAGGAGGAAATATTATGAAGAAAAAAGTAGTAAGCCTTATGCTTGTACTTGCTATGACAGTCAGCATGACTGCATGTGGCAATAAGAACAATGCCGCAGATGATGCAAATGCTGTCGAAGACACAGAAGCCGGTACAGAATCAGGCAGCAGCGAAGAAGCAGTAGCTCCGGCTAATTATGAAGAAGTATCTGCAGAGCTGTATGACAAAGAACTCGGTGATTTTTGGGCAGCTTACCAGAAAGCTGATGAAGCTGAAACCGTTTCTGAGAAATTTGCACTTGAAGCAATCGCAGAAGCAAAGTTAATGGAATCAGGCGTTATGCTTCCATTACAGTCAAAGGGTGGTAACTATTCCATCTCACGTGTAGCTCCTTACACATTTGACTATACACTGTGGGGCAACGATATGGACAGATACCATAATGCAGTTGTCACAACAGAGCTGATCAAAGCTTCCGATGTCAGCACAATGAGAGCAAAATGGGCTGAGTTAAAAGGAACAGGTGAGTATGAAGCATGGGCAAAATCTTACTTAGAGGAGCAGGGTTACACGCTCAAAGATACTTATAATTATCAGTTATATACACAGGATCCTACCACATGGGATATTCTTGCAACTTCTCAGTCTGTAGATGCTGAAGCAATCGTGAACACATACGATGGATTAATGGAGTATGATGGAGAGGGAACTTTACAGCCTGCATTAGCAGAGAGCTATGAAGTATCTGATGACGGATTAACTTACACATTCCATCTTCGCAAAGGTGCTACATGGGTTGATTCCCAGGGCAGAAAAGTTGCTGATGTGACAGCAGATGACTTTGTTGCCGGAATGCAGCATATGATGGATGCCCAGGGTGGTCTTGAGTACCTGATCGAAGGTATCATCACAAATGCATCCCAGTACATCTCCGGTGAAGTAACAGACTTCTCACAGGTCGGTGTAAAAGCGGTTGATGATTACACATTAGAGTATGATCTGGAAGCTCCTTGCACATACTTCACAACAATGCTCGGTTACAACGTATTTGCTCCAATGAACAGATCCTTCTATGAATCCATGGGTGGTAAGTTTGGTGTTGAGTATGATCCGGATGCAGCAGATTACACATATGGTAAGGATTCTGATTCTATCGCATATTGCGGACCATATGTTGTTAAGAACTTTACATCCAAGAACACAATCGTATTCCAGGCTAACGAGTCCTACTGGAATGCAGATCACATCAATATCCATACACTGACATGGGTATACAATGATGGTTCTGATGCGACAAAAGCATATAACGATGCAATCGCAGGTGTTGTAGATGGAACAGGTCTTAACACAGCTTCTGTTGCAGCAGCAAAAGCGGATGGAAACTTTGATGATTATGCATATGTAGCACTTACAGATGCAACAACATACAGCGGTTTCTTCAATATCAACCGTAACCAGTTTGCAAACGCAAACGATACAACAAAAGCAGTTTCTTCACAGACAGAGGAAGATGCTGCAAGAACAAAACAGGCTATGCAGAACGTCCACTTCCGTAGAGCACTTGCTATGGGCTTGGATCGTGGTGCTTATCTTGCACAGCAGGTTGGTGATGATCTGAAATATGCTTCTATGAGAAACTCTTACACACCGGGTAACTTTGTTACTTTGGAAGAAGAAGTAACAGTTGATATCAACGGAACAGAAAAAACATATCCGGCTGGAACATACTATGGACAGATCGTACAGGATCAGATCGATGCTGACGGCGTGAAGATCACAGTATGGGATCCAACAGCTAACGAGGGCGCCGGTTCTTCCGACGGATATGACGGATGGTACAATGCAGATAACTCCTGGGAAGAAATGAGTCAGGCAGTAGAAGAGTTAGCAGCAGATGGTCTTACGATCGATGCTGACAACCCAATCCAGATGGATGTTGTATATGCTTCTTCCAGTGAAGTATTTACAAACAGAGCAAACTCTCTGAAACAGTCTATCGAAGCTTCTACACAGGGACTTGTCCAGGTAAACTTAATTGCAGCAGCAGATAACACAGACTGGTACTATAGCGGATATTACATGAACTATGGTTACGAAATGAACTATGACTTCTGTGACTTATCCGGATGGGGTCCTGACTATGGTGATCCTGCATCTTATCTGGATACATTCCAGCCAGAATATGCCGGATACATGATCAAATCTATCGGTATTTATTAATCGTATCTACGAAATAACAACACTGCATCGGAGCGGGGATTCCCCGCTCCCCTGCACTATTGATGAGTGAACAATTATGACAAAATATTTATTAAAACGTATATTACATGGACTGGTGTCTATCGTGATCGTTGTGGCGCTGGTCATGATCATGATCTACACAATGTTAGACCGAAACCTTGTTTTTGCAGGGGATACAAAATATTCACATACAAGTAATAATGCAAGAGTTGCCTATAAATACTCTAAATGGGAAGATTATGGTTATCTGGATTATGTCACCTACTCTGACTGGCTGAATGAACTTGTAAGCAGTGGAGAATTAACAGAGGAAGAGCGATCTGCAGTGGTTGGTTTCGGAAGAACCAAGGCACAGGATTCTGAGCAGGTCAGTGAATATGTCAAAAAATTCACAAAGTATTATAAGTCTCAGGGATACACGGTAGTCCGCAAAGACGCCGTCATGATGAACAAGAAGAAGTATGCCGACGGTGGCCAGCAGCAGCTTTTTGCGTATAAAGATGTCCCATTGGCATCCCGTATGGGAAAATATTTTGCAAATTTAATAACAATTGATGATATTAATAATGTAGAAGACATCGTAGGTGAGAGAGGTCTCACCTTTACGTTACATGATCCTGTCTATGGTGGGGAAAAATTCTCACCGGCGATCATTGGCAATGGTACAACACACAAGTATTTACTGTATTTTGATTCCAAGTTTCCGTTTGTTCATCAGAATATTGTGACGATCAATCTTGGAACATCCTACACGGTAAATCAGGGAGTGGATGTATTCAGTACGATGACAAGCCATCAGGGATCTTATATAAAATCAACTGTCACCTATCCAACCGGTCTTGTGGAGGAGAGTGCGGACAATCTGCACACTGCAACCTATATGCAGGGTTCCAGAGAATCCAGCTTATTATATGCAGACCGTTATGAGGATGATTACACCAATGTTGCAACATACAAAACAGGAAAATCCAAAGTGGGTTATTCCTTTGTGATCGGACTGATCGCAGTTATCATGTCTTATCTGATCGGTGTGCCGCTGGGCATCCTTATGGCGAGGAAGAAAGACAGACTGGTCGATAAGATCGGTACGCTTTATATTGTATTTATTATCGCAGTACCATCACTTGCGTATATTTTCCTGTTCAAGGCGATCGGCGGAAGCTTTGGTCTGCCGACAACCTTTGATATGGAATCGCCGAGCAGGCTGATGTATATATTGCCAATCGTATCGTTAGCACTTCCATCCATAGCAAATCTGATGAAGTGGATAAGACGTTATATGATCGACCAGATGAATTCGGACTATGTCAAATTCGCAAGATCCGGTGGTCTGACAGAGGGTGAGATTTTCACCAGACATATTTTGAAGAACGCAGCGATCCCGATCATTCAGGGAATCCCTGCGGCAGTGCTTGGAGCATTGACAGGAGCGATCATCACAGAGCGTGTGTATGTCGTTCCAGGTATTGGTAACTTATTAACAGAGGCTATCAACAAATATGATAATGGTGTTATTGTCGGTGGAACACTGTTCTATGCGATTTTAACAGTCACATCCCTTATTTTAGGTGATGTCCTAATGGCAATGGTTGATCCTAGAATTTCATTCTCAACAAAGGACAGGTAATTAGAAATGAGTCAGGATTTAGAAAAGTTCGGTATGCCGGAGGAAGAATTATTCGCTCCGGTAGACCACAGTGATCTGGAATCAGAAAAGATTACAGCGCCAAGATATTCTTACTGGCATTCTGTATTCCGTGTATTTTTTAAGAAAAAGATTAATATTATTATTTTGGCGATTCTGGGTGTGTTGATCGCATTCACTTACCTTTACCCATTATTTGTGGAATATGATAAGTTTGGTAACTTAATGGATGCGACAACTAAACACTTGTCACCATCTGCAGCGATCGAACGTCTGGGAATGAACATTCACTGGATCTTAGGTACCGGTGCAGCCGGACAGTCTACATTCGATGCCGTATGGTTTGGATCAAGGATTTCCATTTCCCTTGCATTTATCTGTGCAGCGATCAACCTTTCCGTTGGTGTTGTTGTCGGATCTATCTGGGGATTTTCAAAGAAAGTGGATGTTTTTATGCAGGAGGTATATAACATTCTTGCAAACATTCCATACATTTTATTGATCGCCGTTATGGTTATGTTGTTTAAAGCTGGTTTCTGGACCATGGTACTGGCGCTGACCATTACCGGATGGCTTGGAATCGCATACTTTATCCGTACACAGGTAGTGATCATCCGAGACAGAGAGTACAACCTTGCATCCAAATGTCTGGGAACGAGTACACTTAAGATCGCAATGAAGAATATTCTTCCATTTATGACATCTGTTATTGTAACACTGGCAGCAACAGAGATCCCTTCCTATATTTCTTATGAGGTGTTCTTAGCATATATCGGTATGGGTATGTCAGATATGTCACTTGGTAGATTGATTTACGAGTCAGAAAGTGCGATGCTTACCCCTGGCTGGCAGTTCGAGTTCTGGAGCCCGGTAGTCGTTGCTTCTATCATCACGATTGTTTTATATGTCGTTGGACAGAACCTTGGTGATGCATCTGATCCGAGAACACACATGTAGAGGTTAGGTAGATGGAAGATAGAAAAGTATTATTATCAGTAAAAGATTTGATCGTGAAATTCCATGTGAGGGGCAGGGTGCTTACTGCTATCCGTGGAGTGTCACTGGATATTTATGAGAATGAATCCATTGCGATCGTAGGAGAGTCCGGTTCCGGTAAATCTGTTTTTACAAAAACATTTGCAGGAATGTTAGACAGCAACGGATTTATTGATAACGGCAAGATTATTTTCAGTGATGAGGAGCTTTCCGACACTGTTGTAAAATTAAATGACAATGCAAAGAAAGTCATCGCAGAGAATAAGAAAAAATTAGACGAGTATTCCAGACTGGAGTTTGGTGCAGACACTTATAAAGCAATCCTTGAGTTAGAGTCTGAAAAGAGAAGAAGAGCCGATATAAGCCAGGAAGAAGCAGAAGTGTATGAAAAAGAACTCCTTGAGTTAAAACATGAGAGAACGAATACCTTCAACTTGAAACAGACTTACGATCCATCCAAAGAGAAGGATAAGATCAAAGAGGCTGGAAAGAAAATCTCCGAATTGGATACAAAAATCAAGGCATTCGAGAAAGAGCATGAGCAGAAGGTAAAAGAGCGTGCAAATAGTCTGGCACATGATACCGCATACAATCAGGAATTTGATAGGAAGATGGCAGAGCTTAAGGCAAAACATGCGAAGGAAGTCAGCGAAGCGATCTCAGCAGAGACAGAAGCGAGAAATGAGATCCTTGCAAAAGAGGTATATCTTTCTGTCGGACGTTTTGGTTTCCGCAAGCGTATGAAGCAGAACAATGCGCTGCTGGATGCATTAAAAGAGGCAATGCAGCTTGGCGTGGATCTGAGTGATGAAGAGCAGAGAAATGCTGTTTTTGATAAAGTTACATTCCGCGTAAAATATCTGGATGAGAGCAGTGAGAGATTACATGGAACCTGTATCTTAAACCTTGCAAATATCAAAGATGGAAGAGACTGGAGCCAGATCCGTGGTACGAAGATCGCTACAGTATTCCAGGATCCTATGACATCCTTAAACCCAATTATCACGATTGGAAAACAGATCACATCTGTCATCATGAAACATCAGGATTGTACCGAGAACGAGGCAAGACTTCGTGCACTTGATCTGATGGACAAGGTTGGTATCCCAAACCCGGAAGCACGTTTTGATGATTATCCATTCCAGTATTCCGGTGGTATGAGACAGCGTATCGTTATCGCGATCGCACTGTCCTGTCAGCCAAAGATCTTAATCTGTGATGAGCCTACCACAGCGCTTGATGTTACCATTCAGGCACAGATCTTAAAACTGTTAAAGGATTTACAGAAAGAATTCAATTATACAATCGTATTCATTACACATGATTTAGGTGTGGTTGCCAATATCGCAGACCGTGTTGCAGTTTTATATGCAGGACAGATCGTAGAGGTTGGTACGGTAGAAGAGGTATTCTATGACCCGCGTCATCCATATACATGGGCATTACTTTCTTCCCTGCCACAGCTGGCTGAGAGAAATACAACTCTTTACTCGATCACAGGTACACCACCTTCACTCTACAACAGTATCGTTGGGGATGCATTTGCACCGCGTAACCCATACTGTATGAAGATTGATACCTTAGAGGAACCACCAATGTTCAAAGTAACAGATACGCATTACGCCAAAACATGGCTGTTACACCCGGATGCTCCGAAGGTTGAAAAACCGGAAGGAATCCAGAACATTCATGAGAAACTTGTTAAAGCATTCAATATATAGGAGATTTAGATCGTGTCTAAACTAAATCGAAACACAGAAAACCAGGAGCATGCTTCTCATTTACCAGAGCATGGTCCAATTGATGAAAATGGTAAAGAAGTATTATTATCTTTAAAAAATGTAGATATTACTTTTGGTAAGGGCGATAACGCCGTTCGCGCTGTAAAAAATGCGACATTTGATATTCACAAGGGAGAAACCTTCTCATTAGTAGGAGAGTCTGGTTCCGGTAAGACAACCATCGGTCGTGCAGTTATCCGTGTCAACCCATTGGCAAACGGAGAGATTTTGTACAAAGGTGTGCGTATTTCCGGAAAAATCCCAAAATCCCTGGATCGTGAAGTGATCCGTAACATCCAGATGGTATTCCAGGATCCGGCAGCTTCCTTAAATGAGCGTGCAACTGTCGATTACATCGTATCCGAAGGTCTGTATAACTTCCATTTATATGAGAATGAGGCAGACCGTGTGCGTAAAGTTGAGGAAATGATCAACGAAGTAGGTCTTCTGCCGGAGCATCTGACAAGATACCCACACGAGTTCTCAGGTGGACAGCGTCAGCGTATCGGTTTAGCCCGTGCAATGGTTATGGAACCGGAACTTGTTGTTGCCGATGAGCCAATCTCTGCACTTGACGTATCCATTCGTGCGCAGGTATTGAACTTACTGAAAAAGTTCCAGAGAGAAAAAGATTTAACGTATTTATTTATCGCACATGACCTTTCCATCGTGAGATTTATCTCTGACCGTATCGCCGTTATTTATAAGGGTGATATTGTGGAGATCGCAGATGCAGAAGAGTTGTTCAACTTCCCACTGCATCCGTATACACATTCTCTGATCTCTGCGATCCCAATCCCGGATCCACAGTTAGAGAAAAATAAAGTGCTGTTTACTTATGATCCATCCATTCATGATTACAGTACAGACAAACCGGAGTTAGTCTGTATCGGTCATGACCACTGGGTATTTGGTAATAAGAAAGAGATTGAAGAATACAAAGCTACGCGTGAGAAGAACGTGCCTTTAAAAACAATTACGATTTTAGACAAAGATGCACCGAGACCAGAGGAACATCATGACAATGTTGCACATGATGAGATCCAGCTTCCACCACTTCACGATACAGGAAGTGCGTGGTACGCACTGCTTTCGTTCTTGCTTCCGGTCATCGGTATTATTGCAGCGATGATCTTTAAGAAACACAGACATTATCGTAACTACAAGATGTGCAAAAAGGGTGCCATTGCAGGATTTATTGTACTTGCAGTCATTCTTGCATTGTTCCTGTTAGCACTTGCAGCAGTGTTTATTTAAGATATGGGAAGAACCGTCAGAGGTGGCAGCAGAAACCATACTCCGAATGTGAGACCGGTTCAGAAGGTGGAGCTTTCGGAAAAAAATACAAGACAGAGATTGATCGCAGTGATCGTATTACTGGTCATTGCTTCGGGCGCATTTATGTATGCACTGAATGGATTGATGTCAAATGACAGCGGATGGACAAACATTGAAGCGAGTTCATCCGCTGAAATTCATTGTGGAGATGATTATATCTTCCGCTATTATGTTGGAGCAGCGGGCGTAAATGCCACCGCAGAAAAAAAAGCGCTGACGCTGCTCTACACAGATTCCATTGTAAAAGCCTATAAAATATTCAGCAGTGATGAATCATTTGAAGGGATCACAAACGTGTATGATCTTAACCGGCATCCGAATGAGACAATGGTTGTGGATGATGCATTATACCATGCTTTTGAGCTGATCGCAGAGACCGGGAACCGGGCAATTTATCTTGCGCCTGTGTATACAGAATATGACAATCTGTTTTTCTGTAATGATGACTCTGAGACAGTTAACTATGATGCTTACCAGAATGGGGAAGTGGCAGCTTATTTTTCAGAGGTGGCTGCTTACAGCAATGATCCGTCTGACGTGAACGTCGAATTGCTCGGCGGCAATCAGGTAAAATTGTCTGTATCCGACGATTACCTTGCTTTTGCAGAGAAGAATTTTATTTCGGATTTCATTGATTTTTCGTGGATGAAAAACGCTTTCATTACTGATTATGTGGCGGATGTCATGATAGAGAACGGTTATACACTGGGTTCGCTGACAAGCTATGATGGATTTACGAGAAATCTGGATCTGACTTCTGCTATTACAAAATTAAATGCCGGTCCGGATGCTTCCGGGACAGCAGAAGAAAATGCGGATTATTCTTTCAATCTATATGACAGGCAGGGGAATATCATTTATCCTGCCGGTGTCATGCATTATAATGGCGCGGAAAGTATTGTCAGTCTGCACAATTATCCGATGTCGGACAAGGAAAAATATCATTATTATGAATTTAAGAGCGGTGATATCAGGACCCGTTATGCAGATACCGCAGACGGACTGTGTAAGTCCGCAGTCAATAATATGGCAGCTTATGCGGACGACATCAGCTGTGCAGAACTCATTTTGAAGGTAAGCCCGGTTTACATCGCTGATACGATGGATACAGAGGCGGTAAAAAATCTCGCAGAAAATGGTATCCAGACGATTTTTGGAGAGAACAGTGTGCTCTATTACACGGATCCAGAGTTAGAACTGACAGATTTGTATGACAAAGACGGCGTGCATTATACATCAGAGTTATTAGAGTAAGCAGACAGGCAGTTGCGGAAAGCCGCAATTGCCTGTTTTGCTGTCTTGGATTATACTAAGCAGAGAATATGAATGTTCGTAGGTTGTGGAAGA
>UMDG01022330.1_pt1 | contig 11981 bp, 7 predicted proteins | sample 1964431 | NCBI WGS metagenome assembly UMDG01 (sample SAMEA4835988, study PRJEB28245) | human gut metagenome | biome: gut microbiome; material: fecal sample | place: Denmark | collected 2008 | reverse complement strand
CAAGTCGTGTGCCAGGCAAGCGGCCGAAACGATGGAACCTATTTCGGTGAGGTAGCTGCCTTGCAGTTCCGGGTGGCGGGCAATGAGAGCTTTCGATACATCGTTGCCTAATGAGCGGCCTACGCATGATACTTCCAAGCTGTGTGTCAATCGGTTGTGGACGAATACACTACCGGGAAGAGGGAATACCTGGGTTTTGTTCTGCAGACGGCGGAAAGGGGCGGAGAAGACAAGGCGGTCATAGTCACGTTGGAATTCCGAGCGGTTTTCATGGCGTTCCTGGTGAAACTCTTCCAGTCCGAAGCGTTTGGCAGATATGAGCGTATTCCAATTCATCATGATGCGATTTACTATTTGACGATTTACTATTTACTATTTACGATTGAAGTTACTATTATTTAACTGCAAATGTATCACTATTTTGTATAAAAAGCCGTATTTTCGCCCAAGTTTATAGTAAAACGAAGATGAATTGCGAAACTTGAATTACTCGAATTGTAAGAATAGAAGTAGCCCCAATCGTAAATTGTAAATCGTCAAATCGTAAATAACATCATGTTGAACGTACAAATCATCAATAAATCAAAGCATCCGCTTCCGGCTTATGCCACTGAGCTGTCTGCAGGAATGGATATCCGTGCAAACCTTAATGAACCTATTTCGCTGGCTCCGATGCAGCGGTGCCTGGTGCCTACGGGCCTTTATATCGCTCTTCCGGAAGGATTTGAGGCGCAAGTGCGTCCACGTAGCGGATTGGCCATTAAGAAGGGGATTACCGTGCTGAACTCCCCCGGGACGATTGATGCCGATTACCGTGGTGAGGTTTGTATTATTCTCGTCAACCTTTCTGCAGAAACTTTCGTCATCGAAGATGGGGAGAGGATTGCACAAATGGTGATAGCGCGTCACGAACAAGCTCTTTGGCAGGAAGTGGAAGTGCTGGATGAGACGGAGCGCGGTGCCGGTGGCTTCGGGCATACGGGTAAAAAATGAATGGATATTGTTCCGTTTTACGGGTTAAGAATTTATAATTAAATAGATGAGAATCAGAGTAAAAATAATACTTGCATTGTTGATAGGTACCTTCTGCTTTACTACGTACGGAGTGCAGGCTGCCAATATTCAAGCTTCTAAGGAGAAAATGAGCGGGTACGGTCGGTCTGAAAAGGCGCGGAAGGAATTGAAGAAACGGAAGAAGTTGAAGAAAGCCGACGTTTCGCCCGTAAAGGAGCTTACCCCCGAACAGCAGCGCCGTTACGACTACTTCTTTCTTGAAGCCGCCCGTCTGAAAGTCCAGAAAGACTATGATGCGGCTTTCGATGTCCTGCAACATTGCCTGACGATAAACCCGAACGCATCATCGGCTTTGTATGAGATGGCCCAGTATTATATGTACCTCAAGCAGGTGCCGTTGGGACAAGCCGCGTTGGAAAAGGCGGTGGAGAATGCTCCCGACAATTACTGGTATGCCCAGGGACTTGCCAATCTGTACATGCAGCAAAACGAAACGGAGAAAGCCGCTGCCTTGTTGGAAAATATGGCGGTACGTTTCTCGGATAAGCTGGACCCGCTATACAACTTGCTGGAGATTTACAACCGCCAGGAAGAGTATGACAAAGTTATCGGCATACTGAACAAGCTCGAGGAACGGATGGGCAAGAACGAACAGCTCAGTATGGAGAAGTTCCGCATCTATCTGCAAAAGAAGGACGACAAGAGCGCCTTTCATGAAATAGAAAGTCTGGTAGAAGAGTATCCCAACGATAGGCGCTATCAGGTGGTGCTGGGGGATGTCTATATGCAGAACGGGAAAAAGCAGGAAGCTTATGAGATTTACAAGAAGGTGCTGGCCGAAGAGCCGGACAATGCAATGGCCATGTACTCATTGGCTTCTTACTACGAAGAGACCGGACAGAAGGAACTATATGAACAGCAATTGGACACGCTGTTACTGAACAAGAAAGTGGCTTCGGACACCAAACTGAATGTGATGCGGCAGTTCATCGTGCAGAACGAGCAGGCAGGCAAGGACAGCACACGTGTCATTACGCTCTTCAACCGTATCATGGAGCAGGAGCCCGATGAGGCGCAATTACCTTTGCTGTATGCCCAATATCTTCTTTCCAAAGGAATGAACAAGGAGGCAGGACCGGTTCTGCGCCAGGTTCTGGCGATAGACCCTACCAACACAGCGGCTCGTATGACATTGCTGGGGGAAGCCGTGCGCCAGGAGGATTACAAGGAAATAATGAATTTGTGCGAAGCCGGTGTGGAGTCCAATCCCGATATGCTGGAGTTCTATTTCTATCTGGCTATTGCCTACAACCAGGCGGAGCGGACGGATGATGCCCTTGCCATCTGTCAAAAGGCTTTGTCGCACGTCAAGGGCGACAGCAAGAAGGAGGTCGTATCAGATTTTTATGCCATTATCGGTGATGCTTATCACACCAAGAATCTGCATGCGGAAGCTTATGCGGCTTATGATTCCGCTTTGGTGTACAATCCTTCAAACATCGGTGCCTTGAATAACTACGCATATTATCTTTCCGTGGAGCGTCGCGACTTAGACAAGGCGGAAGAGATGAGCTACAAGACAGTAAAAGCCGAGCCGAACAATTCCACTTATCTCGATACATATGCATGGATATTGTTTGTCAAAGGCAATTATGCCGAGGCGCGTCTCTACATAGATGAGGCGATAAAGAATGATAAAGATAGCAGTGACGTGGTCTTGGAACATTGCGGAGATATCTATTACATGACCGGCGATGCGGAAGGTGCCTTGAAATACTGGAAGCAAGCCTGGGATAAGGGCAATCGCTCTGATACGTTGAAACAGAAAATACAAAAAAAGAAATATATATCAGATGAAACTAAACCTGCTGAATGATATGGCAAGGACATGCCGCCTATTGTCCTTGCTGTTGTTGCTGGCTGTGGGGCTTGCCGGTTGCAAGACTTCGCGTCACTCAAGTTCTCTGTCCGGAGAATCTGCCTGCCTTTCCTCCAAAGTGCAGCTGACGGTACCCCATAAAGATGCCACCCTTACTGTGAACGGTACGATGAAGTTGAAGAAGGAAGAATGCATGCAGATTTCCTTCCTGATGCCGATACTTCGTACGGAGGTGGCGCGTATGGAAGTCACCCCGGATGAGATTCTGTTGGTAGACCGTATGGGAAAACGTTATGTCCGTGCAACACGTAAGGAGTTGAAGGATGTACTGCCCAAGAAGGCGGATTTTGCCCATTTGGAGAAACTGCTTTATGCCGCTTCCAAGCCCAATGGCAAGAAGGTGCTTACCGGCAAGGAGTTCGGGATACCCTCTCTGGAAAAGGGAAAGATTGAACTTTCCAACTTCTCGGATAAGCCTTTTGTACTGGCCCCTACCCAGCTCTCACAGAAATATAAAGAGGTAGAGCTGGAGGAACTGCTGGAAATGCTGATGGACCTTTGATTAGTTGATAATTGATAGTTGTTGGATAATCCCTTATAACTTATGAAGCTTCTCCTTCTCTTCTTTCTCCTCCTTTTGCCGGTTTCTCCGCTCCTTGCCCAGTCCAACAAGCTGATTAAGGAACTGGAAAGCAAGCGCGGTGCCTTGCAGAAACAGATAGCAGAGTCGGAGACACTGTTGATAACCACCAAGAAGGATGTGGGAAGCCAGTTGAAAGGTCTTGCTGCACTGACCGGACAGATAGAAGAACGCAGACGTTATATTCTGACTATCAATAATGATGTGGAATCCATAGAGCGCGAGTTGTCTTCATTGGGACGTCAGTTGACCCGCCTGCAACGTGACCTAAAGGACAAGAAGAAGAAATATGAATCGTCCGTCCAATATTTGTATAAGAACCGTTCCATTGAAGAGAAGCTGATGTTCATTTTCTCTGCCAAGAGCCTGGCACAGACCTATCGACGCATGCGTTATGTACGCGAATATGCCACTTATCAGCGCCTGCAAGGCGAGGAGGTGTTGAAAAAGCAGGAGCAGGTGAACCGTAAGAAGAGTGAGCTTCAGCAAGTGAAGGCTGCCAAGGAAGGATTGCTGAAAGAACGTGAAGAGGAGAAAGTCAAGCTGGAAGCGCAGGAGAAGGAACAGAAGTTGTTGGTAGCCAATCTGAAAAAGAAACAGCGGGGATTGCAGAACGAACTGAATAAGAAACGCCGTGAAGCCAATCAGCTCAATGCACGCATTGACCGCCTGATAGCGGAAGAAATAGAGAAAGCGCGTAAGCGTGCGGCAGAAGAAGCGCGCCGTGAGGCAGCCGCACGTAAAAAGGCTGGTGAGAAAACCGAAAAAACGGCAACTGCCTCTACGCCCGCAAAGCCGAAGGCACAGCCTTTGGAAACTTACTCCATGAGTAAGGCAGACCGTGAATTATCCGGGAACTTTGCTAATAATCGCGGTAAGTTGCCGATGCCCATCACCGGAGCGTATATCATTACCAGCCATTACGGCCAGTATTCTGTGGAAGGTCTGCGCAATGTCAAGCTGGACAATAAGGGCATCGATATACAAGGAAAACCGGGTGCCCAAGCCCGTGCCATCTTCAATGGTAAAGTGGCGGCTGTCTTTAAACTGAACGGACTGTTCAATATCCTTGTCCGTCACGGGAATTATATATCCGTCTATTGCAACTTGTCATCGGCCTCGGTGAAGCAGGGCGATGATGTCACCACCAAACAGACCCTCGGACAAATCTTCTCGGATGGGGCCGACAATGGTCGTACGGTACTACACTTCCAATTGAGGAAAGAGAAGGAAAAATTGAATCCGGAGCCGTGGCTGAACAGATAATGATAATTTAAATTTTTACTCCTTCCAGCAACTCCAGATACATCCCTATCGCCTCCTCTATCTCCTTGACAAAGATAAATTCATCGGCAGTGTGTGAACGGGCACTTTTCCCCGGTCCCATCTTCAGAGAAGGGAACGGCATCAGTGCCTGGTCGGACAAGGTCGGTGAGCCGAAAGGAGTACGTTTCATGGCAATGGCCTTTTGCACTACCGGATGCTCCGGAGCTACGTGTGAAGAGCTTAGCCGGAAGGAGCGGGCTTTGGCTTCACACGTGATGTGTTTCTGTATTTCATCGAATAGCTCCTGATTGCTGTAACACTCGTTGCTGCGAATGTCTACGACAAAAGTACAACGGTCGGGAATGACGTTATGCTGTGTACCGGCGTTTACCATGGTTACGCTCATTTTCACGGGACCCAGCAGGGAAGATTCTTTTGGAAAACGGTAATCACGAAACCAGGCAATATCATCCAATACCTTATATATAGCATTATCTCCCTCGTTTCGGGCAGCATGTCCCGATTTTCCGGTAGCAGTTACGTCCAGCACCATCAATCCTTTTTCTGCAATGGCAGGTTGCATCTCTGTCGGCTCGCCTACAATGGCAAACTGTATGGGAGGGAGTTCCGGCAATACGCATTCTATTCCCCCCTTGCCTGATACTTCCTCCTCACACGAGGCAAGATATATCAGATTGTAGGCTTGAGTGGTGCGGCACAATGTCAGGAATACTTGCAGCAGGCTGACTACACTGGCTCCGGCATCGTTGCTGCCCAGCCCGTAGAGTTTTCCATTACTTTCCAGCGTTGGTTTGAAAGGATCTTTCCGCCACCCGTTGACGGGTTTTACGGTGTCGATATGGGAATTCAGCAGCAAGGTCGGTTTCTTTAGGTCGAACATCGGGCTGAGGCACCATACATTGTTGCCTTTACGTCCTGTTGCCATGCCTTGCATTTCGATATAGTTCTGCAGATAATCCGCCGCTTTCTCCTCGTCGCGGCTCAAGGATGGAATGGCTATCAGTGATTTGAGCAATCCGATTGCTTCGGAAGTTAAAGTCGGTATATCGTAAATCATATTCAGTAAATAAATAATCCTGCTGCAAACTTACGAATAAAAAACGGAAAGGAGTACCCATATTGAATAATTACCCGCTAATATCGGATTAGTTTCAAATGAAACCACTACCTTTGTACCGTATTTACCAATATCAAAAGTTATGACTTATCATCATTTGTCTGTTCTGGTGCACCGCCAGGCAGAGAAGTATGGAGACAAAATAGCCCTGAAATACAGAGACTATGAAACTGCACAATGGATACCCATCTCTTGGAAAGAGTTCTCACAGACTGTACGCCGGACTGCCAATGCAATGGTGGCTTTGGGAATAGAGCCGCAAGAGAATATCGGTATCTTCTCGCAGAATAAACCCGAATGTCTCTTTACTGATTTCGGTGCATTCGCCAACCGGGCGGTGACTATACCTTTGTATGCTACCAGCTCACCGGCTCAGGCACAGTATATCATCAACGATGCACAGATACGTTATCTGTTTGTAGGCGAGCAGTTCCAGTACGATGCCGCTTTCAGTGTGTTCGGATTTTGCCAGTCTCTGCAGCAGCTCATCATCTTCGACCGTGCTGTGGTGAAAGATCCGCGCGACATGACTTCCATCTATTTTGATGAATTTATGGCAATGGATGAAGAGTTGCAGCACAATGCCATTGTAGAAGAACGTACAGCAGCTGCCTCAGATGATGACCTCGCCAATATCCTTTATACTTCCGGTACTACCGGTGAGCCGAAAGGTGTCATGCTCCATCATTTCAATTATAGAGAGGCTTTCCGCATTCATGATATCCGATTGCCTTTCATGACAGACCAGGATGTTTCCATGAACTTCCTTCCGCTGACCCATGTATTCGAAAAGGCATGGACCTACCTTTGTATACACCGGGGGGTGCAGGTCTGCATCAATCTCCGTCCACAAGATATCCAAACTACTATTAAAGAGATACGCCCTACACTGATGTGCAGTGTACCCCGTTTTTGGGAGAAAGTCTATGCCGGTGTGCAGGAGAAGATTTCCCAGGAAACCGGTCTGCGTAAAGCGATGATGTTGGATGCCATCAAGGTGGGCAGGACGCATAACATTGATTATTTGCGCCAAGGAAAGACTCCTCCGATGATGCTTCATCTGAAATACAAGTTCTACGAAAAGACCATTTATGCTCTGCTGAAGAAGACGATAGGTATTGAGAACGGTAATTTCTTCCCTACGGCAGGTGCTGCTGTGCCCGATGAAATCTGCGAGTTTGTGCATTCTGTAGGTATAAACATGGTGGTGGGCTATGGTTTGACGGAATCTACGGCTACCGTTTCCTGCTTCCTCAACGAAGGCTATGAGATTGGTTCCGTAGGTACGGTGATGCCTGATGTGGAGGTGAAGATTGGCGAGAACAACGAGATACTTCTTCGTGGTAAGACTATCACTACCGGCTACTACAAGAAACCGGAGGCAACGGCTGCTGCCATCGACCGTGACGGTTGGTTCCACACGGGTGATGCCGGTTATTTGAAGGATAGCCATCTGTATCTGACGGAGCGTATCAAAGACTTGTTCAAGACCTCCAACGGAAAATACATTTCGCCGCAGGCATTGGAAACGAAGCTGGCTATTGACCGTTACATTGACCAGATTGCTGTCATTGCCGATGAGCGTAAGTTTGTTTCCGCTTTGATAGTTCCCGTTTATGGCTTTGTGAAGGATTATGCCAAGGAGAAAGGCATTGCATACAGCAATATGGATGAGTTACTGCAACATTCCAAGATACAAGCGTTGTTCCGTGCCCGTATCGATACCTTGCAGCAGCAATTTGCTCATTATGAGCAAGTGAAGCGTTTCACGCTTCTGCCGGAACCATTCAGCATGGAGCGTGGGGAACTGACGAATACGCTGAAGCTGAAACGTTCTGTTGTGGCAAAGAACTACAAGGAGCTGATTGATAAGATGTACGAAGAATAAAACTTTGTTTTTTTGTTTATAACCGTCCGACCTGGGGTGAAGCTTTTTCATTCCGGGCCGGACGGTCTGTTCTTATCTCCTTCTTCTGAACAGAAAGAAACTATCCCCTGCACTGCGAGAAACTAATCATCTGTACACTGCTGACTGGCAGCTTTTATGCTTCTTATTATTCTTACAACAGCTGTTGTAAGAAAAGAACACAGCTGTTATAAGAAAAGAATACAGCTGTTGTAAGAAACTAACATGACTGTGATAAGAATAATGAGATGCGAGAAAATAGTTAGTTTGTCGCAGTGCCGGGGGGAGTTCTCTTGTAGATAATGAAAGCCTTACGCTTAGGCGAGGGAGAGAAGGGTGATGCCGTAATCTGCTTAAAACCATGCAATAAAGCACCGGTTCTGCCAGCAGCTTTTCTTCATTAACTTTTATTAGCAAATAAATCTTCCTTTTCCGATAGGGTTGCGGTTGTGCCCCCGGTTTTATATGCGAGAGCTTGAAAGAAATCTGCAGAATAAAGACATTTGGATAAGCTTAAATATTAACCGTAACATACTAATAGCCTATGAAGCATACAAAGAAGAAGAAATGAGAGGAACAGTCAATCAGACTGGCCGATCGGGATAACAGATTTCCGAGAATCTGTTTATTAACTTAACACATATTTAATCTAATATTTATTTTCCGAAAAACAGCTTATGAAAAAAAGATTTATGCTGACCTTGGTTTGCCTGATGGCAACCATCGGTTGGGTAACAGCCCAAAATTCCCCCATTACCGGTATCGTTATTTCAGCTGAAGACAATGAACCGATTATCGGAGCTTCCGTATTGGTAAAAGGAAGTACTACCGGAGCCGTAACAGATTTAGACGGCAAATTCACTATTACAGATGCACCCGCAGGTGCCACGACACTGCAAGTGTCTTTCGTAGGTATGATAACACAAGAAGTTCCCATCACTCCGGGAACGATAAGGGTCACATTAAAGAATGATGCCAAGCTACTGGATGAAGTGGTGGTAACGGCATTGGGTATTGCAAAGAAAGAAAAATCATTGACTTATTCCACCCAGGTGGTAAACGGCGACGAACTGACACGCGCCAAAGATCCTAATATGATGAACGCATTGGCTGGTAAGACGGCAGGTGTGCAGATTAGTAAAAGTTCATCCGGGTTGGGCGGTTCTTCCAAAGTCATTATTCGTGGTAACCGTTCTGTAAGTGGAAGCAACCAACCGTTGTATGTGATTGACGGTGTGCCATTTGGATCTGCTACTTCTGAAACGACCTCAACGACTATTGGTGGCAATAATGATGCCGGTAACTTGGATAAAGGTGATGGTATCTCCAACTTGAATCCCGATGACATTGAAAGTATGAATATTCTGAAAGGTCCTGCCGCCGCTGCTCTTTACGGTAGTTCCGCTGCCAATGGTGTAGTTATTATTACTACCAAAAAGGGTAAAGTAGGACGTGCCAGTATAACCTTTAATAGCAGTACTACAGTAGACAAAGCTGCTTATGGTATCCCGGATTTCCAGAATAGCTATACGGGTAAGACTTCCAGTTGGGGAGGTGAAATCAATGGTAGCCCCAATTATACAGACGATTTCTTCCAGACCGGTGTTACTACCATCAACTCCCTCGCATTGAGTGCAGGTTCTGAAATGATGCAGACTTACTTCTCTTATGCCAATACTTATGGCAAGGGTGTGGTAGAAGGTAACAATTTGGTGAAGCATAACTTCAACTTCCGTGAAAGTGCCAACTTCTTCAATAAAAAACTGACGGTAGACGCTAACATTAATGCTGTGTATCAAAAGGCTAATAACCGTACAGTCAGTGGTGGTTACTATATGAATCCGCTGGTTGGCTTGTATCGCTTCCCGCGCGGTGGCGTGGAGGGAGGAGAGTCCTTTGATTATTATAAGCATAACTATGCCAAAAAAGACCCTGTCCGTAATATGATGTTGCAGAATTGGTACGAAGGTGGTATGAACGATATGGAACAGAATCCTTACTGGCTTCTCAATAGAACTCCAAACCAGGATGAACGTTACCGCACTATTGTCAATATGAGCGTGAAGTATCAGTTCAATGATTTGTTCTCACTGGCTGCTCGTGGAAGTGCTGACTTTATTGCCGATAAATCCAGTCAGAAGATGTATGCGGGAACAAGTTCAGTACTTGCCGGTGCAAATGGTCGTTATATGGCAGATGAGTCTACAACATTAACCACGTACGGCGATATCCTTTTCACTTATCAGCAGCAATTCAAAAATTTTAGCGTAAATGCATCCGTCGGTGGCAGCGTGAACGATTATAACATTAAGTCTACAGGCTTCGACTCTTTCCCAGCTACGCTTTCTATACCGAATGTATTTAGTATGCTGAATGTGCCTTTGAATAGTGGCTCTTTGAGCGATGTAGCTAAACATAGGCAAAGTCAGTCAGTATTCTTCACTGGTCAGGTTGGTTTCCGTGATATGATTTATCTGGATGTAACTGCTCGTAACGACTGGACTTCTTCTTTGGCTTTCACCAAGTATAAAGACAAAGGTTTCTTCTATCCGTCTATTGGTTTGACATGGCTTCTTAATGAAACATTCAAGTTACCCGAATGGATTGACTTGGGTAAGGTGCGTGGTGCATGGTCACAGGTCGGTAACGGTCTTGACTTTTACATCAGCAATCCACTTAATACAATTTCCAAAAGTGGTAGTGTAAACTTCAATACAGCAGCCCCTTTCTCTGACCTAAAACCGGAGAAGACTACTTCAATAGAATTTGGTACCGAATGGCGTTTCTTCAACAGCCGCTTGGAGTTTGACTTTACTTATTATAAGACCAATACTAAGAACCAACTCTTTGAGTTGCCAGCCCCGTCAGGTTCTGAGTTCACCACTTATTATGTGAATGCCGGTAATATACAGAATACGGGTGTTGAAGTAGTGTTGGGTGCCACTCCGGTGCTGACGAATGATTTCCGTTGGAAGACCAGTGTGAATTTTGCCCGCAATAAGAATAAGGCTATTGAACTGGCTGAAGGTTTAGGCAAGTATTTCGAGTTCAGTGGCGGTGAGAGCAATAATATCGCTAACCGTTTGGAAGTAGGCGGTTCATTTGGTGATATTTATGGAGCTTCTTTCGTACGTGATGATAATGGTAAAATTAAGTACGACGATAATGATATGCCGGTCATTGATAAATCTGATTTTATCAAATTAGGAAATTCTACTCCTGACTTCAATCTTGGATGGAGCAATACGATTTCCTACAAGGACTTCTCTCTCTACTTCTTGATTGATGGACGTTTCGGTGGCGAAGTCGTTTCATTGACAGATGCCGATCTCGATGATTATGGCGTAAGCAAAGCAACAGGCGCTGCGCGCAAGGCTGGTTTTGTCTCTTTAGAGGGCAAGAAAATTAGTGATGTTAAAAGCTTCTATACTACGGTGGGCGGTCGCTCAGGCTGTACCGAATACTATGTTTACAATGCAACAAACATCCGTCTTCGTGAAGTGTCTTTGTCTTATTCATTGCCGAAGAATTTGTTAGCCAAGACTGGCTTTATAAAGGACCTGCAGATTTCATTGATAGGCAGAAACTTGTTCTTCTTCAAGAACGACGCGCCTTACGATCCGGATGGCATGATGTCTACCAGCAATCGCTTGCAAGGTGTGGATGTATTTGGCATGCCTACCAATCGCTCATTTGGTGTGAACTTGAAGGTTAACTTTTAATTTAATAATTTACGAATATGAAGATTCTATTTAAATATGCAGGAGTTATCATGTTGGCTGCTTCCAGTCTTATGTCCTGCACCGGTGCATTTGATGATTTGAATACCAATCCCAAGGGAGTGACTGATGAGGAACTGAAACAAGATAACAATTATGTAGGTATGCACTTTATTCCAATGATGAAGTCTATCTACTATAACGAAAGCAATGGAAACTGGGAATTCCAGTTGATACAGAACCTCAATGCGGATATTTTCTCGGGCTATATGGCAAGTGGTTCAGGCTTTGCAGTGGGAGGCAATAATATGAACTATTCTCTCAATGCCGGTTGGAATGACTATTGCTGGAACTATGCTTATGATAAGGTAATGGTACAATCACTCAAGGTTACGAAGAAGTGCGCTGAAGATATAGAG
>UMDG01047309.1_pt1 | contig 12033 bp, 8 predicted proteins | sample 1964431 | NCBI WGS metagenome assembly UMDG01 (sample SAMEA4835988, study PRJEB28245) | human gut metagenome | biome: gut microbiome; material: fecal sample | place: Denmark | collected 2008 | reverse complement strand
GATTCCGTCAACATTACCTGCAATAAGAATACCATTCCAAACGACCCGAAATCTCCATTTGTGACAAGTGGTGTACGTCTTGGAACTCCGGCGGTAACTTCCCGCGGATTAAACACGGATGATATGGATCAGATCGCAGAGGCGATCGCAATGATGATCAAAGAGGGTGAGCCGGCAGCTGACAAGGCAAAGGCGATCGTGAAATCTTTGACAGAGAAATATCCATTGAAATAAAATAAATTTTTTTGTTGAATAAGAAGTGGTTATCTGCTTCATGAGTAAAAAAGCCTCCCGATAAAAATGTGGGAATTGCGATGAAAGGCAATCCGGATCATTTTTGCCGGGAGGCTTTTGTGGTTTAGGAATGCAGCGTTTTGCAAAAAAATAAGAGTTTAGCAGAAATGATCATCTTGCGAGCACATCAATGATCTGTCCAACGTACATGGTGTGCATATCGCCGTCTTTGTACCATTTGTCAGCAATCTCGGAATCGAGGAAGGAATCATCCGTGATTCTGGTAGCAGACATTTTTTCACAGACCAAAACAAGATTTCCCTCATCAATGTATGGGATTCCATGCCGGTAGTCCACGGTAAGCCCTGCGTTTGCAATCTTATCCTCGTTCCGGCCGGAATGGGAGCCACAGTAATTCAAGGCATCGCGGTACTGGTCACTTACAAATGTAAGGGAGAAAAAGTCTCCCGCATCGATCAGTTCCTTGGTATATCTGGAATCACGGACAAAAACATAGACAACATTTTTGCCCCATAAAACACCAACACCGCCCCAGCTAATGGTCATTGTATTGGATTCCTGTTTATTTCCGGCTGTGAGCAGTGCCCATTCTTTGCCGATTTTCGTAAATGGATTCATGTCCAGCATATCAACTGGAATTGGCTGAAATGTATGCATAGGGATCACCTCTCATAATTTTTTTATGTAGTTTTATTATATTACAGGAGAGTGGAAAAGTCACTTGAAAAAGATAATAAAATCAGGTTATAGAAAATAAAACAGACAATAACTAATAGTTATACATAACATAAGGCTTCGGAATAATCTTGACATGAAAAAAAGAAAGTATCATAATGGTTGTCAAAGTTAATTTCCCAAAAGTGTAATGGGAAAAGGAGGCCAAATCCTCTGCTCCTGTAAGGACAGTCGCATTTGCTTCGCAAACAAGGAGGATATTATGGATATCAGATTTGAAAAAAGACCGGTATTAAAGGAGAAACCAGACCAGAAGAATCTTGGTTTTGGCAAGTATATGACAGATTACATGTTTGTCATGGATTGGACAAAAGAAGACGGATGGAAAGATGCAAGAATCGTTCCGGAAGGACCTATCACAATGGATCCGGCATGTGTGACACTTCACTATGCACAGGAAACATTTGAAGGTATGAAAGCATACCGTACAGCAGAAGGCAAAATCCAGTTGTTCCGTCCAGAGATGAACGCAAAGAGAATGATCAATTCCAACGCAAGACTTTGCATGCCGGAATTCCCGGTTGATATGTTTGTCGAAGCAGTGGAAGCACTTGTAAAAGTAGAAGCTGACTGGGTTCCATCTGAACCAAACACTTCCCTTTATATCAGACCATTTATGTTTGCAACAGAAGCAGCACTCGGCGTACATATGGCAAACGCATACAAGTTTATGATTATCTGCTGTCCGGTAGGTGCTTACTATGCAGCAGGTCTTAATCCGGTTAAGATTCTGGTTGAGGATGAACTTGTCCGTGCTGTAAAAGGTGGTACAGGCTTTACAAAATGTGGTGGTAACTACGCAGGTTCTATTTTAGGACAGGTGAAAGCAGAAAAACTTGGTTATGCACAGGTTCTCTGGTTAGACGGTGAGCATCGTAAATATGTAGAGGAAGTTGGAACCATGAACATCATGTTCAAGATTGCCGGTGAAATCTACACAGCACCAATCGAAGGAACCGTTCTTCCGGGTGTTACAAGAGATTCCATGATCCATCTGCTTCGTGACTGGGGCTACAAAGTAAATGAGACAAGACTTTCCGTAGATGATCTGATGAAAGCCGGACATGACGGTACATTGGAAGAGGTATTTGGTACAGGTACAGCAGCCGTTATCTCACCAGTTGGAGAACTCCGTTACAAAGATGATGTTGTGACAGTCAACAACTTTGAGATTGGAGAACTGACACAGAAATTATATGATACCTTAACCGGCATCCAGTGGGGAAGAATCCCGGATAAATATGGCTGGACAGTAGAAGTAAAATAACTTCTGGACATTTTTCGCATATCATAGTATAGTAATCATGTTATAGATGCCTTCATAGATGTAGCAGCATTTATGAAGGCATTTACAATATATATAGCACATTGATAATCGAATAAGGTTTATATTTTCAGATATGCAATCCTGTCTGTGACTGATTGCAGACATTTAGGTTTCTCTTCTAGCGCCATGTACCTGTGAGGACGACCATACACAGGTTAACGAGGAAAAGGGTTATCGAAAATTCGGCGGACGCCCTTTCGTACCTCCCAGTGCGAGATATGCCGGCAAATATGCAGGTGACTGCAAAACAAATACGGTATAATGGGACAATTGAATTCGAATATGATTTAAATTTTAAATAGAAAAGAAGAGGAAATTTAATATGTGTGGAATTATAGGTTATACAGGCAGTGAAAACGTAAAAGATGTTTTATTAGATGCGTTGGAATTATTAGAGTATCGTGGATATGACAGTGCGGGTATTGCAGTGAAAGACGAAACTTCCCATGTGACAAATGTTTATAAATGTGCCGGAAGAGTAAGTGATTTAAGAGCAATTTGTGATTCGAAGAAGATTTTGTCTACCTGCGGTATCGGACATACAAGATGGGCAACTCACGGTGGAGTTACGGATCAGAATGCACATCCGCATCAGCAGGGAAAAGTGACTCTGGTTCATAACGGGATCATCGAAAACTATCGTGAGCTGATCGCTGATTACGATTTGCAGGAAATCCTTCATTCTGAAACAGATAGTGAAGTTGCGGCTGCATTATTAAATCATTATTACAAGGGAGATCCAAAGGAAGCGATCAAAAAAACAGTGAGCAAATTAAAGGGTACCTTTGCGCTTGTGATCCTGTTTGAAGATCAGCCGGATGTGATCTACTCGATCCGGAATGTCAGCCCGATCGTTGCAACCATATGCAAAGAGGGAGCAATGCTTGCATCAGATCTGACTGCACTCTGCCGTTTTACAAATGAATACTTTGTTGTACCGGAATATCACATTTTAGAGTTGCACAAAGATCATGTGGTACTTACGGATTTAAATGACAATGTGGTAGAACCAGAATTTTTGTCCGTTGACTGGGAGTTGAACAGCGCGGGAAAGAATGGTTATCCATTTTATATGGAAAAAGAGATTATGGAGCAGCCGGAAGCAATCAAGAATACGATCAAAGACCGTATCGTGAACGGTCTGCCTGATTTTACTTCGGATGGTGTGCCGGATTCTCTTTTTACAGACTGTGACAGAATTTGTGTGGTAGCATGCGGAACAGCCATGCATGCGGGACTTGTGGCACAGGCTCTGGTAAAATCTATCGTTCATGTGCAGATGGACGTAGAACTTGCATCAGAGTTTATGTATTCCGATCCGGTCATTGATGAGAAAACATTGGTGATCGCAGTATCACAGTCCGGTGAGACAATTGATACCTTGGAAGCATTAAAATATGCGAAGAGACAGGGCGCAAAATGTTTATCCGTTATCAACGTAAAAGGTTCTTCCATTGCAAGAGAAAGTGATTATGTGTTATACACCGCAGCAGGACCTGAAATTGCAGTGGCAAGTACAAAAGCTTACACAACACAGCTTTCCGTATTTTATCTTGTGGTTGCAAAAATGGCATTATTGCGAGGTGTCTACACAGAGGAGCAGACAAAGAGCTTTATCGCAGAATTAGAGCGTGTTCCGGAAGTGATGCAGAAAGTATTGGAGAAAAGACGTGACATCCATGTGATCGCAAAGAAGATTCTGGAAGCAAAGGATCTGTTTATGATCGGACGTGGACTGGATTACTCTATTTTACTGGAAGGATCATTGAAACTGAAAGAGGTTTCTTATATTCACTCTGAGGCTTATGCCTCCGGCGAATTAAAACACGGACCAATTGCACTGATCACGACTAACACACCAGTTGTTGCAACGGTAACACAGGAAAAACTCATGTCAAAAGAGCTTTCCAATATTAAGGAAGTAAAATCCAGAGGTGCAGATATTGTATTATTTATCAAAGAGGCACTTTCCGGTGATCTTGATACCGAATATCAGGTGATCAAGCTTCCAGATATGCAGGATGAATTTATGGTTTTACCTGCATCGGTTGCATTACAGCTTTTAGCATATTACGTGTCATCCGATAAGGGATTTGATGTTGATAAGCCAAGAAATCTGGCGAAGGTAGTTACGGTAGAGTAAGAATTAAGTTTTGGGGGATTTGGATAAAGAACGGAAATAAAAATTGAGAAGTTGGGAAATCGAATGTTTTGCACAGGAAACAGAACAGGATTGCATGTCTGAGCATATAATATAAGGAAATGTATGAAGAGGTTGTTCATGCCAGATATCAAATATGCCCAGACAGAGGCTGTAGATAAAGGAAGCCTCAAAGTAGAAGTACTTACAAACCGGACCAGAAGACCGATTGAGGGAGCAAGAATCACCATTTCCTATTCTGGAGATCCGGATTCCACGGTGGAGGAGGTAAGCGCGGATGATTCGGGAATGTCGGAAAAACTTACGCTTGATGCGCCTCCGCTTGAATACTCGATGGAACCCTCCGAAAATCAACCATTTGCCCAATATACAGTCAAAGTTACCGCACCGGGATATCGTCCCGTCAGTATTTCGGGCGTTCAGGTTTTTTCAGAGCAGCTCGCATTGCAACAGGTGCGAATGGCGGAAGAAAATGAGGAAGAAAATCAAATAGATTCCATTGTGATTCCGGTCAATACGTTGTTTGGCAATTTCCCGGCAAAAATAGCAGAGTCCGAGATCAAGCCTGTCTCCGACTCAGGGGAGATCGTGCTGAGTAAAGTGGTGATCCCGGAATTTGTCGTTGTTCATGACGGACCGCCATCGGATCCCAATGCGGCAAATTATTATGTCCGTTACCGGGATTACATCAAAAATGTGGCATCCAGCGAGATATACAGCACGTGGCCGGACAGCACGCTGCGTGCCAATATCCTTGCGATCATGTCCTTTACGTTAAACAGGGTTTACACGGAATGGTACCGGAACAAAGGCTATAACTTCACCATCACAACATCCACTGCTTATGACCAGAAATTTGTATATGGAAGAAATATTTTCCAGAGTATCTCGGATGTGGTAGAGGAAATGTTCCAGAATTATCTTTCCAGACCGAATGTGAGACAGCCAATCCTGACGCAGTATTGTGACGGACAGCGCGTGACGTGCAGCAACTGGCTGAGCCAGTGGGGAAGCAAATATCTTGGGGATCAGAACTACGAAACGATAGAAATTCTCCGTTATTATTATGGTGATAATATGTTTATCAATACAGCGGAGGAGATTTCCGGTATCCCTGCATCCTGGCCGCGGTATAATCTGGAAGTGGGCGCTGCCGGAGATAAGGTCCGGCAGATCCAGGAACAGTTAGCGAGAATCTCGCAGGCTTATCCGGCAATCCCGACGATCACACCGGATGGGATTTACGGAGAGGCAACGAAGGCAGCAGTAGAAAAATTCCAGTCTATTTTTGGCTTGCCTGTGACGGGAGTGGTAGATTACCGCACCTGGTATAAAATATCGGAGATCTATGTTGCGGTGACAAGGATTGCAGAACTGGTATAAAATGTGGAGTAAATGTGCCGGGGGATTGGTATTTTTCAGTTCCCCGGCACAAAAACGTTTCAGGAACAGATCGCAGACTAGGATTTGAGTAGAAAATGTGTTAAACTAAAAGTTAGTTTAGATTGCAGTAAAGCAGGGATAAAAAGTATGAACAACTATAAAATCACAATCCAGTATGATGGGACAAGATACAAGGGCTGGCAGGGGCAGAACAGCACCGGGCTGACCATTCAGGGAAAAATAGAAGCAGTGCTGGGACAGATGGCAGGACACGCGGTGGAAGTCATCGGTTCGGGGAGAACGGATGCGGGCGTGCATGCCAAAGGCCAGGTGGCAAATTTTCATATTGAGGAGCATTTTACGGAGGGAAAGATCCTGTCCTATCTGAATCATTATCTGCCGGATGACATTGCCGTTATTGCGGTTGAGCAGGTGGACGAGCGTTTTCACAGCCGTTACGCCGCAAAGAAAAAGACCTACCGCTATCACATCCATATGGGAGAGATCTCGGATGTTTTCGAGCGGAAATATGAGTACCAGTATGAGAAAACACTCGATGTGGAACGCATGAAAGAAGCTGCTTCCTATCTGATCGGAACACATGATTTTACTTCATTTTGCGGAAATAAGAAAATGAAAAAAACGGCAGTCCGCACAATTTATGAGATCAATTTTACGAAGAAAGGGAATGATCTCTGGATCGATTACCGGGGCAATGGATTTTTGCAAAATATGGTGCGGATCCTGACGGGTACGCTGATCGAGGTCGGGGATGGCAGGAGAGCGCCGGAGGAGCTGTCACAGATCTTAGAGAGCAAAAACCGGGAGAACGCAGGCTATACAGCACCGGCATGTGGACTGATGCTGATGGAAGTGCATTATTAAAAGATAAATTCATAAGAAAAAACAGGCAGCAGGTGTTACATGGAAAAATGGTTTGTAATCAACAAGGGGGCTGATTTTGAAAAGCTTGGAAAAGAGTTCGGGATCAGCCCTGTCACAGCGCGTCTTATCCGAAACCGTGAGGTGATCGGGGAGGCGGCATTTGAAAGATATCTGAATGGAAGTTTAAAGGATTTATACGATCCACATTTATTGAAAGATGCAGATCGTTTGACAGATATTTTAAAAGTTAAAATAGAAGAGCAAAAGCCGATCCGTATTATCGGCGACTATGATATAGATGGAGTTATGTCAACCTATATTTTATACCGGGGAATTAAACACTGTGGTGGAAATGTTTCCACGCAGATTCCGGATCGTATGAAGGATGGCTATGGAATCAATGAGAATCTGATCGATCAGGCAAAAAGAGACGGAATGGATACCATTCTTACGTGCGATAACGGAATTGCTGCAATCTCAGAGATTGCGCATGCCAAAGAACTTGGGATGACCGTGCTTGTGACCGATCACCACGAGATTCCCTATACAGAGGAGAACGGGGAAAAGCAGTTCCTTCGCAGCAACGCAGATGCAATCGTGAATCCAAAGCAGCGGGAATGTGCGTATCCTTTTAAAGAGTTATGTGGAGCAGCAGTCGCATGGAAAGTGCTGCAGGTATTGTATGAAAAAATGGGTTTTGCCCTGGAAGAAACCTATGAATTTCTGGAAAATGTCGCATTTGCAACCGTTGGCGATGTCATGGATCTGACAGACGAAAACCGCATTTTGGTGAAAGAGGGATTAAACCGCATTCACCGCACAAAAAATCCGGGGATGCGCGCCCTGATCTTTCAGAATCATTTAGAACCGGAGCAGATCAATGCATATCATTTTGGTTTTGTGTTGGGACCGTGCATCAATGCGAGTGGCAGACTTGATACGGCAAAACTGTCTCTGTCTCTTTTTTTACAGGGAGAGGAAGAGGCAGCAAAAACGGCAAGGGAGCTTGTGGAGTTAAACCAGCAGCGCAAAGATATGACAGCAGATGGCGTCGAGGAGGCAAAATGTGTGGTGGAAGAACATTACATGTCGGATAAAGTGCTTGTCATTTATCTGCCAAAGGTACACGAAAGTCTTGCGGGAATCATTGCAGGGCGCATCCGGGAGACCTATCATAAGCCGGTATTTGTGCTGACGAAGGCAGAGGAGGGCGTGAAAGGCTCCGGGCGTTCCATTGAGGAGTATTCCATGTATGAGGAACTATGTAAGTGCCGGGAGCTTTTAGACAAATTCGGAGGACACCCGATGGCGGCAGGATTATCTCTTCCAGAAGAAAATGTGGATAAGTTCCGAAAAAAAATCAATGCCTGTGCAGAACTCACGGAGGATGACCTGATCCCGAAGATCAAAATTGATATTCCGATGCCCGCAGCGTATGCGGATGCCGGTCTTATCCGGGAATTTGCGGTGTTAGAGCCTTTTGGAAAAGCCAATATCAAGCCACAGTTTGCTGACAAAAACCTGAGCATCACAAGTGCTTTTGTGGTCGGAAAAAATCAGAATGTGTTGCGGCTGAACCTGCTGACAGCCGCCGGTGAGGCAGTAACGGCAGTCTATTTTGGCGATATTGAGGCGTTCAAAGCATATTATGCAGAAAAGTATGGAAGTGCGGAAGTGGAAAAAGCTTTTCGCGGACAGATAAACAAATTGAGGATAATGATTGTGTACTATCCGGAGATTAACGAGTATAATGGAGTGGAAAGCGTACAGGTTATCATTCGAAATTATCAGTAAAACTGGAGGATGGCATATGTTTGGTGGAAAAAAAGCAAAAGAACTGGAAGAGGAACTTCTGGCATTACAGGAAAAACAGAACCGTCTGCAGGAGCGGATTTCTAATATTACAAAAGCAAAAGACAGCGCAGAAGAGACAGTGGTGCAGATGACGATCTCAAAAACGGAACTGGATGAGACCATCGCGGCAGTTTCAGAGGAATTGGAATTGTTAAAAGAGTGTTCAGAGGCAAATTCAGGACAGACCGTACTGTTGAAACAGCAGCTTATGAAAAAGAATGAGCAGAATACAAGACTGCAGCAGGAAAAAGAAGAACTCCGCCGTCAGATGAAGGATGAACACGGGGAAATAGCCAGAGTTGTAGAGCAGAACAAGCATGTCACAACACCAATGAAGGAGATTGCATCATTTTATGAGGCATATTGTCAGGAGAGAAAGTCTGTTGGGGATGCGTTAAAGAAACTGGCAGATATCTCACAGAATATGGGAGTTCTGGCACTTGGCGCAGCAATTGAAGCAGGACGCATGGGAGAAGACGGAAGAAAATTTGTGACAGCGGCAGAGGAAGTGCGTGTGAACGCAGAGCAGTATACTTCGGCGGTTGCGGATGTGCTTGCGAAAATCAGCGGTTTTGAGGAAACTGCCACAGCGGCAGAGAAACAGATCCAGCTGTTAAATGATCTTTTAAAAGAAAATAACAGTGCCATGGTAAAACTTCTGGAAAGCAGAGACACGGAAGCGATGGAAACGGATCATGAAAATGTGGAAAAAGAAACAAATATTGAAGAAATATTAGAAAGTCTCTGTCAGGGTGAAAATGAATTTTTCGAAGTGCAGAGCAGAGTGTTATCCAAAGCAGAAACACTGCGTCAGGAGTGGAAAGAGCACAAAGAATGTGCAGATGAATTAGAACGCAGTGTGGAGGAAATTCATCGTTTTGTTCAGGCGGAATAAAGAAGCCACAGGTTAAAAAACAGCATTTACTTACAACCACAAAAAGAGTAAGAGAGGGGAAAAGTATGGCAAAAGAGGAGAAGTTTACATTTTTATCAGCGGATGGCAAAACAACCATCCATGCAGTCAGATGGATTCCGGAAGATGGAAATTATGAGGCAATTTTACAGATCACACATGGCATGATCGAGTTTGTGGAGCGTTACAGACCATTTGCTGATTTTTTAACTCAGAATGCTTTCATGGTGGTGGGTCATGACCATTTAGGACATGGGGATTCCGTTGCGTCCAGAGAGGACTGGGGATATTTTGCGGAAAATCCGAGTGACACGGTGATCGCAGACATGCATACACTGCGCACAATGGTTCAGAAAGAAAATCCGGGTGTTCCTTATTTTATGATGGGACACAGTATGGGATCTTATATGCTTCGGAAATACCTCACCGTTTACAATGATGATTTAAGAGGGGCGATCATTATGGGAACCGGTTGTGTGCCGGACAGTATGACCAGACTCGGAATCAATGTATGCAGATTCCTTGCAAAAATTTTTGGCTGGCATCACAGAAGCAGACTGGTTGAATCACTTTCCTTTGGCGGACCATATAAGAAATATGATCTTTCCGGAAAAACACCTTCCAACAGCTGGCTTACAAAAGATGAGGATATTGTAAAATTTTATTATAGCGAACCGCGGTGTACGTTCAAATTTACATTAAACGGCTATCTGGGGCTGATGGAAGCAGTTCTCTACGATAATCAGTTGGAAAATGTGAAGAAAGTGCCAAACAAGCTTCCAATTTTTATTGTATCCGGTCAGGAGGATCCGGTGGGAGATAATGGTGTCGGCGTGAAAAAAGTGTATGATCTATTCAAAGAGGCAGGTTCTCTGGATATTACATATAAGCTTTACGAAAATGACAGACATGAAATCTTAAATGAGACAGACCGCGATAAAGTGTATGCAGATCTTCTTGCATGGATGAGAGTGCGGATCGATACGTAAATAAAAAGAGAGGGAAAAAAAGTGAAGAGAAAGAGAATGACAAAGAGAATTGCAGCAATTATTTTAGCTGCAGTGATGATGATACCAACACATGTGACATCATTTGCAGCAGATGCTTCTGTGCAGAACACCGCAGGGCAGGAGGCAGGCAATGCCACATCCGGTGATTCCCAGACAACACAGTCGGAGAATCAGGCGGCAACGCAGAATGACAGCAGCACAACAGGTACAGATACCAATGCTGGTTCAACCGGAACTACAACTACACAAAACAGCTCTGCTTCAGATACGAAGAACAGCACAACAAATAATTCTGCTTCGGATGCACAGAGCAGCACAACAAATAATTCTGCTTCGGATGCACAGAGCAGCACAACAAATAATTCTGCTTCAGATGCACAGAACAGCACAACAAATAATTCTGCTTCAGATGCACAGAGCAGTACAACAACAAATTCCGACAGCACAAATACTTCCACCAGTGGCACAACCGATAATATCACAGGCGGGGTAACGGTAGAGGATGATAAAAAATCCACAGAAAATGTGACTGGAGATGTCATTGTGGATGAGAATAACGATAAAGTTGAGATTAAGAAAGATGATAAACCTTATCTGGCACTCGGCGCAGATCTGTCTGATGACCAGAAAAATATCGTATTATCCCTTATGGGAATCGATCCTGCCAATCTTGCAAATTATAACGTCACTTACGTTACAAATGCGCAGGAGCATCAGTACCTCGATTCCTATGTGGACTCTTCCAAAATCGGAAGCAAGTCCTGGTCTTCTGTCGTGATCGTAAAGCGTAAAAAGGGAAATGGATTAAACATTTCTACGAACAATATCACATACTGTACCGTTGGTATGTACAAAAATGCGCTGACAACTGCCGGAATTACAGATGCAGATATTATCGTTGCAGGTCCTAAGCCAATCTCCGGAACCGCTGCACTGGTTGGAATCTTTGAGGCATATGAGGCAATGACCGGGGAAGCAGTGCAGGATAACGTTGTAGATGCAGCGTTAAATGAACTTGTTGTCACCGGAGAACTGGAAGCTTCCATTCAGGGTCTGACCGATCAGGAAGTGGAGGAGTTTATTGCTTACATCAAGTCGCTGATTGCAGAAAAGGGACTGACTGACGAGAAGAGTATCAACGAAGCAATTGATGAAGCCTGTGATAAATATGGCGTCACTTTATCGGATGATGAGAGACAGAAGATCGTTGATCTTCTTTTGAAAATCACTTCTCTGGGAATTGATTTAAGTGGACTGGTGGATTACGCAGCATCTCTTTACAATTCCTTTAAAAATGGAGGAAGTTCTTCCGGAATCATTGCATCTATTGGTAATTTCTTTGGAAATATCTTTAGTGCGATTGGGGAGTTCTTCAAAAATCTGTTTAAATAATCGGAGTTTAACTTACCGTGGAGCAGCAGATTTTGTGGTGCTTTCCTAGGGCGTGAAGGGCAGATATAAGCGTCCTCTCACATGTCAGAATTTTATATGTAATGAAAAAGAAAAACGG
>UMDG01003549.1_pt1 | contig 12169 bp, 10 predicted proteins | sample 1964431 | NCBI WGS metagenome assembly UMDG01 (sample SAMEA4835988, study PRJEB28245) | human gut metagenome | biome: gut microbiome; material: fecal sample | place: Denmark | collected 2008 | reverse complement strand
CCGCATACATCTCTTCCAAAGAGATGTACAAGAAAAAGATGGGGGATTCCCCTGTCAAAGACCAAATGGGAATAATATCCCACTGGCAGATGTTGGTATATGAGAAGGAAGGGGGCAACCCTGAACTTTTAGGGAGATCGAACGTAACTGCTTGTATTTCAGAAAGAATGAGATGCCTGCAGGACTCAAAATGTGACCTCTTGTCATCTAAACAGCTTTTTAATACGCATGACGCACGAAGAACATTTGGGAAACACGGACAATCGTCATCCCGCGGAGGAGGCCGCGAGGCAATGGTTTGTGATGCGTGACCTTAAGCGGAGGAACGCGAAGTTACCCGCTTACAAGATGTTCAGGGAATTGAAAGTTGAATGCTTCACCCCGATGGTGCGTCGGTTGGTGATGGTGCGTGGCAAGCGGGTAAACATGGAAGTGCCGTTTATGCAAGACCTGCTTTTCGTCAAGGAAACTCGCGAGCGGCTAGACCCTATCGTGGAAAATACTCCTACCTTGCAATATCGTTTTATTTTTGGCGCGCGGCATACGCCCATGGTAGTGAGAACCCAGGATATGGAACGTTTTATCCATGCCGTTGAGTCTACCGAGAGTCCCCAGTATTACCAACCCAACGAAGTCACGGCAGACATGTTGCACCGCAAGATACGCATTATCGGCGGCTTGCTGGATGGCTATGAGGGCCATCTGCTGACGGTGCGCGGCTCCAAGGTGAAGCGTTTGCTGGTGGAGCTTCCCCATCTTTTGATGGCCTCCGTGGAAGTGGAGCCCGAATATATCCAGTTACTATAAACACGCAGTATGAGTTATGAGAAATTTGATTGTTTTATCAGGCAAGCTGCTCACCTGTAATCTACGCACGATATGATGAGCTACGTTTTTTTCACGGGCAGTTGTTTGCTGTCGTTGGTTCTTGGCATGGTGATTATCCCCAAGATACTGTTGATATCCTATAAGAAACGCTTGTTCGACATGCCGGATGACCGCAAGGTCCACCAGACCCCTATACCCCGTCTGGGTGGCATCTCTTTTTTCCCGGTGATACTCATCTCCTCCTGTTTTGTGTTGGGCGTTCGCTTCTACACGGGCTATCCTATGGACAATATGCCCGTCAATGAGTTTTTGTTCTTTACGGTAGGAGGCATGATGCTCTTCCTGATAGGAGTGGCCGATGACCTGATAGGTGTCAGCTATCGCTATAAGTTCTTGGTGCAGATTATCGCCGCGCTGATGATTGTGTGGCCAGGCGAGTGGTTCAACTCCCTTGGCGGTTTGTTCGGCATCTGGGAGTTGCCCAAGGCGATAGGTGTCTTGCTCTCCCTGTTCGTGGTGGTTTATATCACGAATGCCATCAATCTGATAGACGGCATCGACGGCCTGGCCTCAGGCCTGAGCTGTATCGCGCTGTTTGTGCTGGGCATCATTTGCGTGGTGACAGGAGATGAGGTCTATGCCCTGTTGACCTTTTCCACTTTCGGGGTGATTGTGCCCTTCTGGTTCTACAACGTGTTTGGCAACGCCCGCCGTGGACATAAGTTATTCATGGGCGACACGGGCAGCCTGATATTAGGCTATATCATCAGCCTCCTGGTCATTCATCTGAGTCGGGTGGGCACATGTGATGAGGCCGCCGCCCATTCCAATATGGTCTTGGCTTTTTCCACTTTGATTGTTCCCTTGTTCGACGTGGTGCGCGTGGTGCTCCACAGGCTGCGGGAAAAGAAGAATCCCTTCTTGCCCGATAAGAACCATTTCCACCACAAGTTGCTGCGCACGGGCATGCGTCCCCGCCTGGTGATGGTGACCATCCTGTTTGTCGCTTTGTTCTTTGTCGTGTTGGATTGGCTGCTGCTCGATGTGGTGGGCATCACGTGGCTCCTTGTCATAGATATTGTCTGCTGGACCTTGCTGCAACTGGGCATCAACAAGGCCATCCAAAGACATCGTTTGAAAGTCGCACAGAAAACATTGTAAAAATGAAAAGCTATAATTTTATGGATTTAACATTCATCCATCGTAGAGACGTGGCGTGCCGCGTCTCCTCGGTGGCGTGCCGCGTCTCCTCATTGGCGTCCCTCTTTTGGGTACTGGCATGCGTTGTCCTGCTCAGTTCCTGCGGCACTTCCAAGGACGTGGTCTACTTCCAGGACTTGAAACCTGGAGAGACGGCCATAACGCTCCCGGAGGTAAAGGCGATTACCGTAAGACCCGAAGACAAGATTTCCATCCTCGTCAACAGCCGTGACCCGGAGTTGACCGACCTGTTCAACTTGCCTATCATGAGCCGTCAGTTGGGCCAGTCCCTGCGCAATAGCGGCAATACCACTGGTACCAGCCAGGGCGTTTCTGCCTATACCGTGGATGCCAAGGGCGAAATAGATTTCCCCGTGCTGGGTAAGATACAGGTGGCTGGACTGAAAAGGGAGGAAATCGCGGAGCATATCAAAAACGAACTGATGCGGCGTGACCTGGTGAAAGACCCCGTGGTCACCGTGGAGTTTGCCAACCTCTGCGTCTCCGTGATGGGCGAGGTCAACAACCCTGGCCGTTTCAGTATCGACCGCGACCGCCTCACCATTCTCGACGCGTTGAGTATGGCGGGCGACCTCACTATCTATGGCAATCGTTCCAAGGTGATGGTGCTGCGCCAAGAGGGTGGGGTGCAGAAGGCCTATGGCTTGAATCTCACCTCGGGCGCGGATGTCTACACCTCTCCCGCCTATTATCTCCAGCAGAATGACGTGGTCTACGTGGAGCCCAACGAGATGAAGGCCCGCCAGTCCACTGTCAATGGCAACAACGTGCGTTCCACCTCTTTCTGGATATCGTTGGCTTCGTTGCTCACCTCCGTGGCCATCCTTATCTTCAATTGATTCATTCTTAAACATTCGTTATAACGTGGCTATACAAAACACTCCGGCAAATAAACCTAAGCAGGCCGACGATTTCCTGCGTCTCCAAGACCTTTTCTATCTGTGCCTTGGCAAGTGGTATTGGTTTGTCATCTCTTTGGCGGTCGCCCTCGGCGTGGCGGTCTTCTATCTCTTGACCACTCCTCCCGTCTACACCCGTTCGGCTTCTCTTCTCATCAAGGAAGATTCCAAGGGCAATTCCATGGGTGACGCGGCGGGCGTGCTGGGCGATTTCGACCTTTTCCAGACCAGTGCCAATGTCAACAACGAGATGCAGTCCCTGCAGTCTCCCTCGGTGATGCTCGACGTGGTGAAGCGGTTGCGCCTGGACATCAGCTATTATGCCGACGGTCCTTTCTATAAGGAGGTGCTCTATGGACAGTCCTGTCCCTACGTCGTGACTTTCGCTGACTTACCCGACAATGATGACGTCACCTTCACTATCCAGCCCGACCAACCTGGAAAGGTGAGGCTGACGGATTTCACCCGCAACGGGGAAGACGTGGACGGAGAAGCCGTAGTCCTGCTCAATGCTACCGCTCAGACTCCCGTAGGACGGTTGGCCGTCAAGTCCGTGAAGGGAGTCGCCGCGGAAGACGAGCCTGTCTATGTCACCCGTGCAGGTTACCAAGCCGCCGCCCGGGCTTTCGGCGGCAATCTCTCGGTAGCCTTGAACGACGAGAAGTCCACGGTCATCAATCTCTCGTTCAACGATGTCTGCGTGCAGCGGGCGGAAGACGTGCTGAACACCATCATCGCCGTCTACAACGAGAACTGGATAAAAGACAAGAACCAGATAGCTGTCAGCACCTCCGCTTTCATCAACGACCGCCTCGGGGTAATAGAGCAGGAACTGGGACATGTGGATGAGAGCATCTCCTCCTACAAGAGCCAGCATCTTTTGCCCGACGTGCAGGCGGCCGCCAATATGTACATGACGCAGAGCAGTGAGACCAGCCAGCAAATCCTGGCCTTGAACACCCAGCTCTCCATGGCTCGCTATATCCGCAACTACTTGACCAACGCCTCCAGCCAGAACCAGCTGCTGCCCGCGAACTCAGGCATCGAGAACCCTGCCATCGAACAGCAAATCGCGGAGTATAACACTACCCAGTTGCGCCGCAACGACCTGGTGGCCAACAGCAGCGAGAAGAATCCCCTGGTGGCGGACATGGATCAGTCGCTGAAAGATATGCGGCAGGCCATCATTGCCTCCGTCGACAACCATATCACCGCGTTGGACACCCAGCTGCGCTCCTTCTTGCGGAGCGAGCGGCAGACCACGGAGCGCATCGCCGCCAACCCCACGCAGGGCAAGTACCTGCTTTCCGTAGAGCGTCAGCAGACCGTGAAAGAGGCCCTTTACCTTTTCCTCTTGCAGAAACGGGAGGAGAACGAGCTTTCCCAGGCGTTCACGGCCTACAACACGAGGGTCATCACGCCGCCTACAGGCAACTCCACGCCCACCGCGCCTGTCAGGAAAAACATCCTTCTGGTGGCTATCGCCCTGGGCATCCTGATACCCGTGGTCATCATATTCATCCGCGAGAACATGAATACCAAGGTGCGCGGACGCAAGGATTTGGAAAACCTGTCCCTTCCTTTCGTGGGAGAAGTGCCCCTGGTGTCTGCCGGCCGGCGGAAGCATAAGGAAGAGTCAGAGACCAAGACGCTCATCATCAAGCAGGGCAGCCGTGATATCGTCAACGAGGCTTTCCGTGTGTTGCGCACCAATTTGGAGTTCATGCTCGAAACCAATAAAACGGGAAAGGCCAGTGTCATTCTCTATACCTCGTTCAATCCTGGTAGCGGCAAGACTTTCCTCACCATGAATACCGCCGCCACTTTTGCCTTGAAGGGCAAGCGGGTGTTGGTGGTGGACGGCGACCTGCGCCACGGTTCGGCTTCCGCCTATCTGGATTCTCGTGCCAGGGGATTGAGCGATTACCTGGGAATGCGTGAAGACGACCTGCGGAGCCTTATCCGCGAGAATCCCGCCAATCCCAATCTCCATCTCCTGCCTTCCGGTACTATCCCTCCCAATCCCACGGAGTTGCTGGCCGAGCCACGTTTCAAGGACTTGATAGACCAGTTGCGCGACCAATACGACTATATCTTCATAGACTGTCCGCCCATAGACATCGTGGCTGATACGCAGATTATCGAGAAGTTGGCCGACCGCACCCTCTTCGTGGTACGTGCCGGACTGCTGGAAAGAGATATGCTGCCCGAACTGCAGAAGATGTACGACGAGAAGCGTTTCAAGAACATGGCGTTGATACTCAACGGCACGGAGGGAGCGGGCAGGCGTTATGGCTACCGTTATGGCTATAAATATGGTTACCATTACGGCTATTATGGCGGCAAGAGTTATTACGGCCAAAAATAAGTAACGACTTGAAAACCATGTGGCCTTTTCGCAGGAGATCGACGCTGGAGGAAAGTGGCTTTTTCCAAGGCTTTACCGACTGGCACAGCCATATTCTTCCAGGGGTGGACGATGGTGTGCAGACTCTGGAGGAATCTCTGCGGGTCTTGGAGGAATATGAACGGCTGGGTGTTCGTGAGGTGTGGCTCACTCCCCATATCATGGAGGATATCCCCAACACCACCGCTCATCTGCGCCAACGTTTCGAGGAACTGCAAGCAGCCTATTCCCAGGGAGTCCCAGGCAATCCTGCTGTAGAGACGCATTCTTGCGTCTCCTCAGAAGAGACTGCTGCCTCGCCGAAACTCACTCTCCACCTGGCGGCGGAAAACATGCTGGACAGCCTCTTCGAGGAACGGCTGAAACAAAACGACCTGCTTCCCATCGGCCCGAATGGTGACCACCTGCTGGTGGAAACCAGCTATTTCAGTCCTCCCATGGGCATGCGTGATATTCTCCAGCGGGTGCAGGCCAAGGGTTACCATCCCGTCTTGGCCCATCCCGAACGCTATCTCTACATGACAGACCATGCCTATCGGCAGTTGAAAGGTATGGGCGTGAAGTTCCAGCTCAATCAGTTCTCCCTCTACGGCCTTTATGGCAAGGAAGCCCAGAAGCGAGCCATCGCCTTGCGGAAGATGGACATGTACGACTATGTGGGCACCGATCTCCACCGACTCAATGTCTTGCGCCAGGCCTTGCGGTGGAGGGCGTGAGGCCTATTCGCCAGGCAGAAAATGCGGAAGAAAAGGGTTATTTCCTTGGAAAATTTCGTTTTTCGTCCGATTATTACCTTGGATTTTTTCGTTTTTCGCCCGATTATTTCCTTGGATAATTTCTTTTTCCTATCTTTGTACGTTGTAATTCAATGAATTAGCATGTACTACAAGAGGATGATAGACAAAAGCCTACAGGAGTGGGCATCGAAAGAGACGCATAAGCCTGTTCTGCTGCGAGGCGCACGTCAGGTGGGAAAGTCTACCGCTGTGCGTCATCTTGGCGAGTGCTTTGAAAGTTATGTAGAGATAAATTTTGAGAAGCAAGCGGAATATAAAGAGCTCTTTGAGGGGAATCTGGATGTTCATCGCATAGTGTCTCAAATGGCGGCTATGTGCGGCAAGCCTATACAGCCAGGCAAGACATTGCTGTTTTTGGACGAAGTGCAAGCGTGCCCCAACGCCATCATGGCACTGCGCTTTTTCAAGGAAGACATGCCCCAGTTGCATGTGGTGGCAGCGGGTTCCCTGTTGGAATTTGCCTTGGCGGAATTGCCCACGTTCGGAGTGGGGCGCATACATTCCATGTTTATGTATCCCATGACTTTTGATGAGTTTCTGGAGGCAAATGGGGAGCGTTTGTTAATGGATGCCAGGGATCAAGCGACACCCGCTCTTCCCCTTTCCACGCCTTTGCATAACAAGCTGGTGGATTTGGTTCGCGCTTATCTCTTAGTGGGTGGAATGCCAGAGGTGGTAGCCAAATGGGCGACTACGCATGACTTTTTGCAATGCCAAGAGATACAGGATGATATTGTGGTGAACTATGAGGACGATTTCCCGAAATACAAGAAACGGGTAGACCCCATGCTGTTAAGACTCGTCATGAGAAGTGCGGCTGTGCAGGCTTCCCAAAAGTTCGTTTACACGCAAACAGGGGGAGGGTATAAAACAAATGAAATCAAGAAGGCGATAGAGTTGTTGGTAATGGCAGGACTCCTGGTGCCCGTGACACATACGGCAGCCAATGGTCTTCCACTTGGCGGGGAGTCAGATGCCGCCTATAGGAAGTTACTGCTTCTTGATACGGGATTGCTGTTGCGACTGTTGAACATGGATTTGGGCAATGCGAATGAGATTACTACCCATGTCTTGACGGCCAGTGCGGTAGATTTGGTAAACAAGGGGCCTATGGCGGAGCACATGACAGGCTTGGAATTGCTTAGGTATCAAAGTCCTCACATGAGGCATGAGTTATACTATTGGCAGCGGCAAGCCAAGAACTCCGTTGCCGAGATAGATTTCGTGACAAACTATGGCCAGCAAGTATTGCCCATAGAGGTGAAAGCGGGAACGCAGGGCGGAATGAAAAGCCTGTGGATGTTTATGAGGGAAAAGAAGTTGGAGATAGCGGCGAGATGTTCTTTGGAGAACTTCGGGGCTTTTGACTATATAGACAATATGGCGGAAGGTGTGGTACGGCATGTCTGTATATGCCCGATATACGCTCTTTCACGCTTGAATGGCTTGCTTTCAACGTTAAATGTGAATTAGCATGATGGGAGGCTTCGAAGATGCCCGATTTTCCAGTAGTACTGACTTTCAATCAATCCTCCAGGCCCACCTTCCATCTCGCGATTAATTACCGCTTTCTGGTATATCCATAAAAACAGTAGAGACGTGGCGTGCCGCGTCTCCCTCGGCAAGATAGAACGTAGCCTCGTGCGTATACATTATTAATATATGAATATCCTCAATTCCCCCAACAGGAAATAAGAAGCATTTTTATGGTAAACCTCCGCCTTCAAAGTATCCTTGCTTCTATGGCCAAGTATTATTGGATACTTCACTATTTATCCTTGCTTCTATCGCGGTTGAAGCATAGTTTCATTTGCAAGGGAGTAATTGGGCAAAATGCGGATATTCATTATTAATATATAAACTTCACGATAAAATTAAAATCTTCATGATGAACCAAGATATCAAGATAGCCGTGGCCGGCACAGGCTACGTAGGCCTTTCTATCGCCACGCTTCTTAGTCAACACCACCAGGTGACGGCGGTAGACGTGATACCCGAGAAGGTAGACCTCATCAACCAGCGCAAGTCGCCCATCCAGGACGAGTACATAGAGAAGTATTTGGCGGAGAAATCGTTGAACCTCACCGCCACCTTGGATGGCGCAAAAGCCTATAAGGACGCGGACTTCGTGGTGATAGCGGCTCCCACGAACTACGACCCCGTGAAGAACTACTTCGACACAAGCCACGTGGAGGAGGTGATAGACTTGGTGTTGGAAGTGAATCCCGAGGCGGTGATGGTCATCAAGAGCACCATCCCCGTGGGCTACACGAGAAGCCTCTACTTGAAATACGCCAAGAAAGGCGTGAAGCGGTTCAACCTGTTGTTCTCCCCCGAGTTCCTGCGAGAGAGCAAGGCACTCTATGACAACCTCTATCCCAGCCGAATCATCGTGGGCTACCCGAAGATTATCGACCGTCCCGAGTTCGAGGAGGAGAACAAGGCCATCCAGGCGGTGACAGACGTGGAGCGCATGAAGGAGGCGGCCAAGACTTTCGCCTCGTTATTGCAAGAAGGAGCCATCAAGGAGAATGTCGACACGCTCTTCATGGGCATGAAGGAGGCGGAGGCCGTGAAGCTCTTCGCCAACACCTACCTGGCGTTGCGTGTCAGCTACTTCAACGAGCTGGACACCTACGCGGAGGTGAAGGGACTGGACACGCAAGCCATCATCAACGGCGTATGCCTTGACCCCCGTATCGGCACGCACTACAACAACCCCTCATTCGGCTACGGCGGCTATTGTTTGCCAAAGGACACCAAGCAGCTGTTGGCCAACTACGCCGACGTACCCGAGAACCTGATACAGGCCATCGTGGAGAGCAACCGCACGAGGAAGGACTTCATCGCCGACCGGGTATTGCGCAAGGCGGGCTACTATGACTACTATAACCATGGCGACTTCAGTCCCGCGGAGGAGAGGCAATGTGTCATCGGCGTATATCGCCTGACCATGAAGTCGAACTCGGACAACTTCCGCCAGTCTTCGATACAGGGCGTGATGAAACGGGTGAAGGCCAAAGGCGCGGAAGTCATCATCTACGAGCCGACGCTGGAGGATGGCAGCACGTTCTTCGGCTCTAAAGTGGTGAATGACCTCGACAACTTTAAGCGGCAAAGCCAGGCCATCATCGCCAACCGCTACGACGTTTGTCTGGACGACGTAAAGGAAAAAGTCTACACCCGTGACATCTTCCGCAGGGACTAAATTGTATTTTAACTTGAGCTCGACGAATCTCAGCTTGTGCATGTAACCTGTCGTTGCCAAAGCGTAGAGACGCATTCTTGCGTCTCAGCAAACAAGATTGCGGAATAAAATTGCCACTTGCGAAGGCCTGACGGGTTTGTTGAGACGCAAGAATGCGTTACAACTTTTCATTGAACTTGCCTAAAAAGAAGATATTTTGGCGAAAACGCTGTTTTGCCATAAAAATGTTGTAAATTTGTGGCAAAATAAAAGATTTTTATACATGGCTTCACTGCATATCAAGCATTTAGGTCCTATATCAGACTCCACGAAAATAGAACTTACACCGTTGTTGATGATCATCGGTCGCCAAAGTTCAGGGAAGAGCACCTTTATGAAGGTACTCTGCTTCTGTCGTTGGATAGAGAAAAAGATAATGGCCTCTACGCAAGACGTCATCAACCAATACTCTCATAATGATCGTTTCATAAAGGAATTGAAGTCGTTTTATCGTTTGAACGATGAGTATTTCACGACCGATACGCAACTGAGTTATGACGGAGACACCATTACCATCCATTACGTTGGCATGACGGGTAACGCCAAGATAGTGCGCAAGAAGTCTTTCGCCGAGAAGAGATACAATACCAAGTTGTGTTATATCCCCGCGGAGAGAAACCTTGTCTCCGCCATCCAGAACGTGGACAAAGTCTACAAGGCTACAGAACGTGACGTGCTCTTCAACTTTATCTATGAGTGGGACGAGGCAAAGAAACCTTATACCAGTGACCATCCCTTCAGGCTGTCCGCCACGGGCGGATTTAGTTATGTTAACAAGTCGGGGGCAGATGTGCTTGTGCGGGCAGACGGCACTGAGACTCCTGCGTTTTATGCCTCCAGTGGTATGCAGAGCGTGATGCCCATGGACGTGATGGCCAACTATATCACGGGCTGTGTAGGCGAGAACGCCCCGCTCTCCATGCACGAGCGCAATGATATAGGCAAGGCCGATGAAGAAAGCGCAGTTCGCAGGTTGTCCTATCAGTCAGCTCAGCTCTTCATAGAAGAACCCGAGCAAAATCTCTACCCCGAGTCTCAAAGGTTGGTAATACTGAGCATTATAAGGGCACTAAAAAAGGCGTTGGGCAAAGGAACGGAACAGAGCATGGTATTGCTGACCACCCATAGTCCCTATGTCTTGTCTGTGGTGAATGTACTCATGGCCGCTGCCATGGTGAAAGAGAAAGGGCAAACGCAAGACGTGATAGCGGAGGACTACCTGTTACCCTCATCTTCCATCACGGGTTATTACATAGATGGGAAAGGACGTTTTCAAAGCATTATTGACTTAGAGATACCTATGCTCAGTGGCAATGGTCTGGACGGGGTGTCAGATTGGGTAGAGGAAAGCATCAGCAAGCTGAACGAGAAGTTGTTTGTCGGAGCATGAAACAAGAGAAACCTGTGTATTCATCAACTCACGAGCGCCTTTTGGGTGAGGGCTTCTCTCCCGAACAGCCTTTGATGTTGAGGAGCAAGATAAGCACTACCGAAAAAGGCAAACGATATACCCTCTTGACTAAAGGGACGGAAAAATCCGTGGTCTATGCGGTAGACGGTAATATTGTGAAAGAAGGGCAGCGATGCGATAAGCTGGTGTTGGCGAAACGTTCAGATAGTGGCGGAAATCCCGGGCGGTGGACTGAAGCGTTCATAGAATTGAAGGGTGTAGATGTTGTTCATGCCATTGGCCAGTTAAGGGAAACATTACGCAAATCTATATTTAAACATCCATCGAATGATGATGTCCGTGCCCGTATAGTAGGCCAGTCTTTCCCGTCAAGTAAGTCTAACCCCGTGATGGAAAAAGCGAAGCAAGAATTTCGTAAGAAATATAATTGTGATCTTCGGAGCATGAAGTCGGGCCAAGATGACAAGCTGTAGGCAACGAGGCTAATAAGTAAATAATCCTGTCAAAAAAGGAATGAGCATTCACCTTCAAGTCCTCTGTTGACACTACTTCAAGTAATCTATGGTTCACTTCCCGAGTGATTAATAGAACACTTCGCGAGTGATTAGTAGAGCATTGGACAAGTGATCAGTAGTTCACTTCAAAACTCTCTAGTAAACCCCAAAATATAGGTCAAATACGCCAAGTGACCATAGAGGAGAGTGGAAATGGCCATGGATAGCAAGTCAGGTAGTAGCATCGATTTTCCAGCGAAAGATGGGATCGAGAGTAAGAAATGTCAACAGGGGAGGCAAGGTGTATGCGATATTGAGCGCCCCCTACACAGCAGCCGAGGAATTTAAATATCGGAAGATAAGCCATAACTATATTTTCAAGCCTGGTTGATTGCACCTGGATTGTTTATTATGCCCTCAAGCATTGAATAAGTACTAACTTACTATTTCATAAATAGAGGATCAAGCAAAATGAGTACAAGAACATTGAAAATTAAAATTCCATCGCTTATTACTAGTGAAATGGAACAGCACTATAACAACTATAATGGTATGGTGCAGGATGTTATGAACAAAATAGACTCTTATAACAATCGACATCCAAGCGATAAGATACAAATGCCTTATCGAGGAAAGACGAAACGGAAGACCATAAAACATATCCATACAGCCCGCTATGTTATAGGAAATGTCCCAACTATTCAATTATGTATTGAGGAATATAAGGATGGGCAAGGTGACATGTACATTGAAAAGCGGGGAGAACACTTGTCTGTTCTTTCCCAGGATAAAGTGGGCAGCAGTAAGAATTATGCTCTTTTATATCCATTTACATTAGTGTCCCGTTAAAATCGGGACCAGTTAA
>UMDG01006784.1_pt1 | contig 12422 bp, 10 predicted proteins | sample 1964431 | NCBI WGS metagenome assembly UMDG01 (sample SAMEA4835988, study PRJEB28245) | human gut metagenome | biome: gut microbiome; material: fecal sample | place: Denmark | collected 2008 | reverse complement strand
AGCGAAAACGCCCCGATTTTTTGCATATCGGGGTGCAAAAAACGGCGGAGCGTCAACAAAGTTCATATTTTATTAATATTTAGAGAAACAAAAAGTCTGTTTTCGCCTGTTTTCAGGCATTTTTCGGTTGATTTTCCCCGTTTTCGGTGATTGCCGCCGATTACGCAAGATTTTTGCTCTTTTGCTTGACTTTTGAGGTTGTGGGGTATAAACTAATGTAGGAGTGCGAAAAGTGCTCCCGTCGGGCTTTCCCGACGCAAAAATTTTTGAAAAGTGGTGAAATTTTTTGGGCAGCGACAAACCTAAGCCGCGAAGTTGGCAAACTAAAAATAAAGCTGTGGGGTCACGCCCGAAAAAGTTCGACCGATAAAAAAATCGGCTCTTTTTGCGTGCGCCTCACGGAGAAAGAGGTGCAATATGAGCCGTGATATCCTGGAAAATATCAGCACACTGTTGGCGGAGGGCAAACTTGCCGATCTGCGTGAACAGCTGTGCGACATGAACGTCGTTGATATAGCGCAGGCGATGGAATCGCTCCCGGAAGACGAGCTTCTGCGGATATTCCGCATCCTCCCCAAAGACATATCGGCGGACGTTTTTTCTTATCTTGAGCCCGATTCTCAGGCGCAGCTGCTGAATCTTATAACAGATACAGAGCTTGAGAACCTGCTCGACGACATGTTCCTTGACGACACCGTCGACTTCCTCGAAGAAGTCCCGGCAAACGTCGTGCGCCGCGTGCTCGCAAAGGCAGACAGCGAGACGAGGTGCCTGATAAACAGATTTTTGAAATATCCCGAAAACAGCGCAGGTTCGATAATGACCATTGAGATGGTCGAGCTGCATGATTTTTTCACGGTCGGTCAGGCAATCGAGCACATACGCTCGACCGCCGTCGACAAAGAGACGGTCTACACCTGCTTCTGCATCGACGACAAGCGCCATCTTATCGGCACGGTCGCCCTGCATACGCTGCTGATGGCAAAAGACAACGAGCTTATCCGCGACATAATGGACACCGACTCCCAGCTCATCTGCGTCAACACGCTCGACGACCAGGAGAAGGTTGCGGACATAGCGAGAAAATACGACCTGCTCTCCGTTCCAGTTGTTGACAACGAGGCGAGGCTCGTCGGCATAATCACGATAGACGACATCGTCGACGTCATCGAGGACGAGAACACCGAGGACTTCGAGAAGATGGCAATGCTTCATCCCTCGGACGACAACTACCTCAAGACGGGCGTTTTCAAGCTCGCAAAGAACAGAATCCTTTGGCTTCTGGTGCTCATGGTCTCGGCGACTTTTACAGGCAAGATAATCGAAAACTACGAGAATATGCTCGCAGCAGTCGCGGGACTCACCGCCTGCATACCTATGCTCATGGACACGGGCGGAAACGCCGGCAATCAGGTTTCGACGCTGATAATCCGCGGACTTGCGCTCGGCGAGATACGGCCGAAGGACTATCTTAAAATCGTATTCAAAGAGATAAGAGTCGCACTTATCTGCGGACTGACCCTCGCAGCGGTCAACATCGGCAGAATGTTCCTCTTCTCCTCCGGCGGAATTTCCGTCTATCTCGTCGTTTCGGCGGCGATGGTCTGCGCCGTGATAGTTGCGAAGATAATCGGCTGCACCCTGCCTATTATCGCAAAGCTCGTAAAATTGGACCCCGCGCTCATGGCGGGACCGATGATAACGACTATAGTCGATATGGTAACGCTTATAATTTACTTTGCACTCGCAAAGGCGTTCCTCCTGTAAAAAAATTTCCTCCGTGCTTTTTTGTACGGAGGATTTTTTCATTTGTATTCACATTGGTGCGCAGGTCGATACCGAATCCAAAACATCTATATCTTTTTGCGTTGCCGCGACAACGGTGCGTCGGATCGGTGCAGCCTCTCATAAAAATCTCATAAAAAATGCCCCGCACTTTCGTGCGGGGCACTGAACTTGGCTGATTACTTGCTGAGCTCTGCGAAATACTTGATGGTTCTGACCATCTGGCTGGTGTAGGAGTTCTCGTTGTCGTACCACGAAACAACCTGAACCTCATACAGATCGTCAGCAATCTTAGCAACCATGGTCTGAGTTGCATCGAAGAGAGAGCCGAATCTCATGCCGATAACATCGGAGGAAACGATCGGATCCTCATTGTAGCCGAAGGAAGCGGAAGTAGCAGCCTTCATAGCAGCGTTGATGCCTTCCTTAGTCACATCGCTACCCTTGACAACAGCAGTAAGGATGGTGGTGGAGCCGGTCGGCACGGGAACTCTCTGAGCGGAGCCGATAAGCTTGCCGTTGAGCTCGGGGATAACAAGGCCGATAGCCTTAGCAGCGCCGGTCGAGTTGGGAACGATGTTGGCAGCGCCTGCACGGGCACGTCTCTTGTCGCCCTTTCTGTGGGGACCGTCGAGGATCATCTGATCGCCGGTGTAAGCGTGGATGGTGGACATGATACCGCTCTGGATGGGAGCGTAATCGTTAAGAGCCTTAGCCATGGGAGCAAGGCAGTTGGTGGTGCAGGAAGCTGCACTGATGATGGTGTCGTCAGCAGTGAGGGTGTCCTCGTTGACGCTGAAGACGATGGTCTTGAGGTCATTGCCTGCGGGAGCAGAGATAACGACCTTCTTAGCGCCTGCATCGATGTGAGCCTGGCTCTTAGCCTTGGAGCAGTAGAAGCCGGTGCACTCAAGAACAACATCAACGTCAAGCTCGCCCCAGGGAAGATCCTTCGCGTTGGGCATAGCATAGATAGTGATCTCCTTGCCGTCAACTATGATAGCGCCGGGAACCTTGACAGTCTTGCCGTCCTCTTCATACTCAGCAGCCTTGAAGTCTACGGTGTGAAGATTCTCGCCTATTCTTCCGCAATAGCCGCCCTGAGCGGTATCGTACTTGAGAAGGTTTGCAAGCATCTCGGGGCTGGTAAGATCGTTGATAGCAACAACCTCGTAGCCCTCTGCGCCGAACATCTGACGGAATGCAAGACGACCGATACGGCCAAAGCCGTTAATAGCAACTTTAACTGACATTTGAATTCCTCCGTTGTTAGTATAATTGGTTATTGGTTATATACCTCATATATTTTAGCCGTTTTTGTCCTCATATGCAAGCAATTTGATAAAATTTTACAGATACAGGAAAAGTTTCGTTAATCTGCCCAAAATATTGCATCATAAAGCCCAAAAGGACATAATACTGCCGAAAATCCGGCGCGGATATTTTGACATATCGGCATCATTATTTTGTCTTTCAAAACAAAATCTCCCCGCTCTCAAAAAGCAGGGAGATTGCATATCTTATTTTCGGTCTCAGCCCTCTGACGAGTTGCCCGCGAGCATGGAGATAGCAGCCTGAAGCTGGGTGTCTCTGTCCTTTTCGAGCGTGCTGAGATTCTCTCTGAGCGAATCCGCGAGGATGATTTCGGTGTCCGGAGTCAGGCCCTTTCCGTCGAAACTCTCGCTGATATAGGGCAGCATCTTTGAGGTGGTCAGCACGACTGCGCCGCCGTCGCTGAGCTCAAAAGTCTCCTGAACATCGGCTCTGCCGGCTGTCTTTTCGCCGATAAGGAACGCCTTGCCGAAATCCTTGAGGTCGCAGGCGAACAGCTCGCCGTAGCCCGCAGTGTCTGAGTTTATAAGCACCGCCATGGGCATCGTTATATCCTTGGCGTCGGAGCTGTAGGTCTTGACGTTGTTGCCGTTTTTGTCAACGAGCGTCGCGAGCGCCTTGTTGCCATCGGTCGCCGTCGGGACAAGATAATCTATAACGCGGCAGGTGTATTCAATAGTTCCGTCATAGGTCGAGCGCACATCGAAAACGAGGCTCTTCGCGCCCTCTTTCTTGAGCTGGTCGACTGCCTTTTCGAGCTGGTTCAATGTATTCTTGTAGAACGCGGATATCTTTATATAACCGACCGTGCCGATAAGCTCATAGCTGACGGTCTGGTTTGTATAACCGAGGACGACGTTGACGGATTTGTCGACATCGTCGCGCCTGTAGGTGAGGCTGACGGAGGTCAGCTTTATACCGCTGAGTCTGCCCGCCATTTCACTGCTGTTTTCGGCAGTGACTGTATCGCCGCCTATAGCAACTATCTTATCGCCCTTCTGAAGCCCCTCGGTCTGCGCCGGGGAGTTGGGATAGACTTCCGTTATGAGCAGATACCCGCTCTCGGGGTCTGTTTCAACCTCAACGCCGATGCCCGCGCTGCGTCCCTCAAGCTTCGAGGAATAGAGCTTGTAGGCGTCCGCATTCATATAGCGGCTGTACTTGTCGCCGAGTCCGTTGATATAGCCGTTTTCGAGGTTCGAGTCGAGCAGAGCCTCGTCTATATCGCCGTAGTACTTCGAGCGAACGATCTTGTCGACCTCCTCGACCGCATCATACATCTGCGCGCGCTTGGGAAGGTCGGTTATCAGCTTGTTGTACATACGCTGTGAGACCGACATCGTTATTGCGAAGGTCGCGGTCACACTCAGAATAATGAGCGCAATCGCAAGTCCGAGCGAAATTTTCTTGTTCATTTGCTTTCACGTTCCTTCCTGCCTGAGATCAATTCGGAGGCGTGACAAAATCGAGAGGATTGAGCCTTGTGACGACACCGCTCTTGACATGCATGACCTGGAAATGGACATGCGGTCCGGTGACATATCCGGTGTTGCCCATATAGGCGATGACCTCGCCTTTTTCAACATACTGTCCCGCCGAAGCGACTATCTTCGAGCAGTGGCCGTAATATGTTCTGTATCCGTCGCCGTGGTCGATGGTGATATAGTTGCCGCCGACATCGGAATAGCCCCTGACGAGCACCTTGCCGCTCTGCGCCGCAACTATCTTTTTGCCGTAAGAGACATTGACGCCGTTTTCGCGCACGACTATATCGATAGCCGGGTGCATGGTGTAGGTTCCGTCACCCTCGGGGTCGTAGTAGCCGTAGCCCGCGGAGATGTAAGAGTTCTTATATGGAACCGGCCACATCATCTCGCCGTCGTTATAAAATCCATCGTCAACATCGCCGCTCTGGGAGCCGCCGCTGATGATTTTGTCTATCTGGCGCTCAAATGCCTCACGCTTTCTGTACTGCCGCTGAATCTCCCGCTGATATTCGGCGCTGCTCTTGTCGAGCGAGGTCATGAGAGCCGATATCTGACGGTAGTTCGCGTTATATGCGTTCTGCTTTGAAGCGAGTTCTCTATTTTTAGTGTCGAGTTCGGATTTCTTCTCGACCAGAGACGAGCGCTTCTCTTCGAGAGCTTTTTTGTCCTCGTCGAGCTCCGCCTTGGCGGCGTTGAGCTCCTCGGTCTGCTTTTCGAGCTGTGAGATGAGCTTGTTGTCGTTCTCCGTGACGCTCGCGAGCAGCTGGATGCGAAGCAGAAGCGATGAGATGCTGTCCGACTCGAGCAGGATTTCAATCCACGAGGACGAGCCCGCCATATATGTGGCTCGCAGGCGTTCGGATATTTTCTCCTGCGTGGCGTCTATCTGCTCGTCGAGCTTGTCTATCTTCGACTGAGCTTCGTCAATTTTTTTATCGAGTGCCGCTATCTCTCTGTCATAGTCTGCAATGTCCGCATTTAAAACGGAGAGCTGTGAGTTTATGACATCGAGCTGGCTGCTTATCGCCTCAGCCTGAGAAGAAAGCAGTTTCATCTTCTCCGCATTCGAGGTCTGCTGATTTTTTATGCTTTCAAGCTTTTTCTTGTTTGCCTCAATCTCTTTTTCGAGTTCATTATACTCCTGCTTGAGATCCTCGAGGCTCTTCGCCTGAACCCTTGTCGGGAAAATTCCGGTCATCAGCACGAGCGCCGCGCAAAGAACAAACGCCGCCGCTCTTCTGAGCCATGTGTTACGCTTATTCTTCATCGACTATCGCGAACTCCTTTTCTTTGAGATATTTTGTTATCGACACCGCACTGCCGAGCGCGCCGGAGAGAACTCCGAGCACGATAAACGCGGCGAGCAGTATCAGAGCATATTTGCCGAACGGAGCGATTCCCGACATTCCGATGCCGGAGAGAGTCTTGACGAGCGACCTGCCCGCAATTTCATATATGCCCCAGACGGCAAGCAGGGCGAGCACACCGGAGATAAGTCCGAGCATCATGCCCTCGATCATGAACGGCCATCGGATAAACCATCTTGTCGCACCGACGCTCTTCATGATATTTATTTCGAGCCTGCGGCTGTCCATCGTTATTCTTATCGTGTTGGAGACGATGAAAAGCGAGACTATGAGCAGCAGCGCTATCATGCCTGCGCTCACGTAGCTGACTGTATTTCTCAGCCCCGCGAGCTGCTTTGCAAGCTGCCTGTTCTCGCGGATGTGGAGAACATGCGGGAGTTCGGAGATGCGCTTGACCGTGTCGTCAAACTTATCCGTATCCTTGAGCGAAACTTCATATGCATCGGGAAGCGGGTTTTCGTCGAGCCCGTCGAAGAGCACGGAGCTATCCCCCATCTCGTCCTTGAGCTGGGCAAAACCGCTGTCCTTGCCGACGAAAGTACATTCGCGGACATTTGAAAGCCCTCTGAGGCTCGCACCGAGCTCGTCCTCCTCCGCTTTCGTCGCGCTGTCGTCGACAAAGACCATTATCACGTTCTGATCCTCGACATTACCGATGAACATATTTATATTGACCATTATCATGAACGCAACGCCAATCATCACCATGCAGCTGAACAGCACGGAGACCGACGCTACACTCATCAGTCGATTTACATAGAGATTTCTCATTCCCTCGCGGGTGAGGTAGCCGAGGCTTCCGTTATTTTTCATCGCTCTCGTCCCCCTCTCCGTCGTCTTCGAGGTAAATCGAATAATCCGCCAAGACGGAAGAATACGTTGTATCGTCTGCGCCGCCGTATTCCGTCGATTCTTTTTCGCGTTCTTTTCTTATGCTTTCGAGAGCCTGCCTGTAGACATCGTCCGCAGCGGTCTCGGCGGCTATCTCTTCCGCCTTTTCCGGGAGCCTTTCGGGTTCCTTTGCGGCAACTTTTTCCTCCGGAGCTTCTTCCTCGTCGTCGAGATACTTCGTTGCGAAGCCGTCCTCCGGTCGGTTGAGACTGCTTGATTTTGCAAGCGTGCGCTCGCGGTGAGCGGAATTTTTCATTCTGCCGTCCGCCGCAACGGTTCCGTTTTCGAGCAGGATAACGCGCTTGTCATACATACGGACGAGATTGTGCTCATGGGTAACCATGATGACAGTCGTGCCCTCCTGGTTGAGGCGCATGAGCAGATCGACTATCTCGAGGCTCATATGCGGGTCAACATTGCCCGTCGGCTCGTCCGCTATGATAAGATCGGCGTTATTCGCAAGGGCGCGGGCAAGAGCCACACGCTGCTGCTCGCCGCCGGAGAGCTCGGTGGGATAGCAATTCATCTTGTCCGTCAGCCCGACTATGTCGAGCACGAACGGAACGCGCTTTTGAATCTTGTTCTCCTTAGAGCCGGTGACGCGCATGGCGAACGCCACGTTGTCGAACACGGTCATCTTGGGGATCAGGCGAAAATCCTGGAATACTATGCCCAACCCGCGGCGAAAATAGGGTATTTCGCTGCGGGTAAGGGTGCTCAGATCTTGATTTTTGATTATAACTTTTCCATGCGAGGGCACTTCCTCACGCATCATGAGCTTGAGGAAGGTGCTTTTTCCGGCGCCGGACGCGCCGACGACAAAGACGAATTCGCCCTTGTTTATCTTGATATTGACATGGTTTAGAGCATGTGTTCCGTTCTCGTAGGTCTTGGAAACATCTCTGAATTCAATCACAGTTTTCACTCCTATATAAAGCGGTATCCCCCTCGCTTGACTTTATACCGATCTTAAATTACGCCGCAGATCAGTATTTGACAGGCTTCGCATCGAGATACTTCTTGACCATAAGAGCCACCTTGAAGACGATAGCATCGTCGAACTCGCGCAGGTCAAGGCCGGTGAGCTTCTTGATCTTCTCGAGTCTGTAAACAAGAGTGTTGCGGTGGACAAAGAGCTTGCGGGAGGTCTCGGAGACGTTGAGGTTGTTCTCAAAGAAACGCTGAATGGTGAACAGAGTCTCCTGATCGAGGCTGTCTATCGAGCCGCGCTTGAACACCTCGCGCATGAACATATCGCACAGGGTCGTGGGAAGCTGATAGATAAGTCTTGCGATACCGAGATTGTCGTAGCTGACTATGGTCTTTTCGGTGTCGAACACCTTGCCGACCTCGAGGGCTATCTGAGCTTCCTTGAACGAACGGGCAAGCTCCTTGACGCCGGTGACGGTCGTGCCGATGCCGACATATGCGTGGATATAAAGGTCAGTTGTCAGAGAATCGGAAATGGAGCGTGCGAGCTTTTCGAGATCCTTGGTCTCGATGTTGCTGCGGACTTCCTTGACGAGAGCTATCTCATTTTCGTTTATGTTGATGACGAAATCCTTGGTCTTGTCCGGGAACAGATTCTGGATAACGTCGAACGCCGCGGAATCGTTGTGCTCGGTGATTCTTATGAGAAGAACGGTGCGGACTGCGTCGCTGTTGAAGCGGAGTTCGCGCGCCTTGATAGCGATATCGCCGGGAAGTATGTTGTCAAGAATAACGTTCTTGACGAAGTTGCCCCTGTCGAATTTCTCGTCGTAGCACTGCTTGATATTGCTCAGCGCCACGCAGCAGATATCCGCATATTTGCCTGCAAGCTCATCTTCGCCGTCAATGAAAACAGCATACTCGGCCTGCATATGAGAGCCGAACGAGCGGTAAGTGCAGCCGTTAACGATACGGTCGCCATCCTCTGCAAAAATCTGCGAAGCGTTCGAGATGACCTCGCCTATTTTGCCGAGCTCACTGCAGGAGATTATGGTGCCGGTCTCATCAATAACGCCGATCGTTCTGTCAACAGCGTCGCGCATCTGATGGATGACACCCTGGAAAAGCCTGTTTGACATAATATCTACCCCTATTCTGAATGATTTCAACTTCTGCCGTTTTAGACATTTTGACAACTGCGCTATAGACATTTTACACAATCGCGCGCTCAATTGCAATACATAACGGGCTAAAAAATGTGTAAAATAAAGGATTTTTTTCATAATCGGGTAAAAAAGCGCCTGTTTTTATCTATTTCCCACAATTTTTTTAATTCGCTTTTAGTGGATTTGATCTTTGGTCATTTTGTCCATAAAATTCCACATAGGGGGTTTGAGGCGCTTTTATCCGCGCGATTTTTATGGTATAATGAGCCGAGAAAGCGAAAAAGGGGCGCAAAAATGGAAGGCAGCATACTCAGAGCATATATATCGGAGAACATCGAAAAGGCTCAAAGAGAAAATATCCCGTCGGCGGTGTCGAAATTTCTCGATTCCGCGTCTCTCTCCGCGGCGTCCGCCCTCGCCCGCTCGACTGCGGGCAGATTCATCTTCTGGGGCGGCTTTGAGGGCGCGGAGCGTGTAATCATGCTCAGCGTCCCCGATTATATCGAGAGCGACGACCCGAACGAAATTTTTACAGTATATTCCGACGAATGCCCGCTGAGCGCCGTGAGAATAGAGAAGGACAAATTTTCCGACATCGGTCACAGGGACTATCTCGGCGCGGTTATGGGGCTGGGACTTACGCGCGAGAGCGTCGGAGACATCTGCGTTCAGCCCGACGGCTGCGACATAGTCGCCCTGCCGAACGCCGCAAAATATATCGTTCAGAACCTGACCGGTGCGGGACGCGCTACGCTCAAAGCTAAACAAATCCCGCTCGGCGAGGTTCGCGCGCCGCAGGTAAATATAAAGGAAACGAGCATCACCGTAGCATCGCCGCGACTCGACGCAGTAGCGGGCGAGATATTCTCGCTCTCGCGTTCGGCGGCGGCGCAGGCGATAGCCTCGGGCGCGGTGACGGTAAACGACGAGCAGGTATTGAAAGCCGACCGTCGCCTCTCCCCAAAAGACAAAATCGTTCTGCGCGGCAAGGGCAGAGCGATTCTCGGCGAAGAGTTCTCGCAGACGAAAAAGGGCAGAGTCAGGATAGGGGTCAAAAAATCGGTGTAATAATGCGGCAAGACCATTTTTGATAATCGACTTCTGCCTTCGCGTCACCCGGCAAAAGCCTTTATACTTTCCACGATAAAAAAGCCTACCCAATTTTTATGTTGGGTAGGCTTTTAAACTCATTTAATTTTCCGCCGATTCGCATGATATTTTATGCGATTTTTTTACTTTTCAAGCTCATATACCCGCTGCCGACCATACACATATTCATCAAGGGCATAGAGCTTTGCGTCGCTGAGTTTTCCGTTTTCGAACCACAGCTCAGCGACAACCGGATAATATATCTCGTCCGGCGAACCTCTGCCCGCATGACTCACGCGGCAGTATTCGTTCTCCTCCCCGTTTTTAAGCGTCAGGAATCTCGCGAATATATCGCCATCCTCTCCGGCGAGCTTTTTCATCACCTCATCCCGACTGTCGCCGGCACGGACTGTTTTGAAGTTCTGATAACAGCTTCTTCCGCCGCTTCCGCCGGAATGATGATCCGGGACATAGCCGTATTTGTCCTTGACGGCGGCTCCGCTTCCGACTCCCTTGGATTCTACGCAGCCGTCGGAATCGGCTCTGAGATAAACAAAGCCGTTGCTGCCGTTTCGTCCGTAAATGTCGTTGTCGTCATAGAATATGTTCGGATTGATAAACACGGTATAGCCCTCGTCTGTAACCGTAAGCTCAAGCTCGCCGAGCGAATATTTAAGACGCTTGCTCATTTCCCTGCTCTGCGTTTTGCGGTATTCGTCAAACGGCATATAGCCCTGAACGCGAAGTCTCCGCACCGCCTCATTATAATCCATGCCGAGGTCTATAGATTCGAACGCCGCTTCGCTCTGCTTGCATATCCCGTCCGAGGTCTCGAACTTTTTTCCGTTCATTACATACTTATAGCTCCTGTAAAACTTCTCCGTGCCCGTGTACATAAAAGTCAAGCCTATCACCGCCGCGCACAGGACGGATGCCGTTATTATAATGCCTTTTTTGCTCTTTTTCTCCGGCGTGCCTTTTTTCCTGAGCTTTATAAACAGGACAAGCGCCGCTAACGCAAATCCGATATCCGTCGCAACTCCCGCGGCATAAGCAATATATTCACCGACAAGCTCTTGTTCGCTCGCAAATTTATATGTAATCAGCGGGGTCAGCTTTTCAAGCATAAAGCAGATATCACAGACGAGCGCATATATCGCGGGCTGAGTGTAGCCGCTGAAAATCAGAGTTGCGCCGAACAGCAGATTCGGTATGCCTATTGCGAGCAGTGTTTTCTTAAATCCCTTTCTGTAGGCAACTGCCAAAGCAAAGGAGAACGCGAGTATTATCGCAAAGCTTGCAAAAATCTCAGCCGTCTCCGGGCTGCCCTTAGAGTCCGCGCTCACTATCCACACACCGCCAAACATCGCGGACATTATCACAAGCGTCGTCAGCACAAATGCCAAAATCGGCATCCATATTTTTTCGCCGTAGACTTTCTCGAAATCCTTTTTTATCATCTCGGTCACACCTCCGTCGTCGCCCATATCGGCCAGCGCTTTTTGGATGCTCTCATCTTCGCTGTAGCCGATCTCGGTATAAAAATCGATGTGGTCGGATATATGATCCCGCAGCTCCTCGCGGATAAGCTTCTGCCGCCTTTTCGAGAGCTTTTCGGGAATCACAGAATCGAGGTAGCTTTCTATTCTTTTGTCCATTTTGTCACCGCCTCAGACTGCCGAGGGCGCTAACCCGCTCCTTATCACCTTTTCGACTGCGCTCGAATACGAATGCCAGTCCTCGGTCGATTTGTTGAGCATTTTCAGCCCTCTGTCGGTGATGTGATAGTATTTTCGCCTTTTGCCGCGCTCGCCGTCCTGCCAATAGGACTTCACGAGTCCCTCCTGCTCGAAGCCGTGGAGTATCGGATAGAGCGTGCCCTCCTTGAAGGAGAACACAAATTCGCTGCGCTGTTCGATCTCCTTGATGATCTGGTAGCCGTACATGTCCCCTGTTCCGAGGACGGACAGCACGAGCAGCGAGCTGCTGCCCTTCGACAGTTCTTTTTGGATATTCACATAAAGTCCTCCTTTTAGCATAGAGTTTCTATACATCGGTGTTCTATGTATATAGCATAGCATTATATTTCTGTTCTGTCAAGGAAAAATTTGCAAAAAATTTTGCTGCTTGTTTTTATGTTATTGCAAGGTGTATAAAAGTGCACCGTTTATCGGCTCGGGAAATTGGATTTGTCTATTTCGGGGAATTGGATTTGTCTATCAATTAAGCAATAGCAAAGTAAAGGCAATCGGCTCAGCTAAATTTTATAATTAGACTTTCAATAGCCGCGTCGCAGTGTTTGATGAGCCAACTAAGAGAGGCGAGGGAACGTCTTGTGAAGCAAGACGCACGAGCCCGTATTGTTTGAGCGAAGC
>UMDG01020242.1_pt1 | contig 12795 bp, 10 predicted proteins | sample 1964431 | NCBI WGS metagenome assembly UMDG01 (sample SAMEA4835988, study PRJEB28245) | human gut metagenome | biome: gut microbiome; material: fecal sample | place: Denmark | collected 2008 | reverse complement strand
GCTTGCACTAACTTTGCGACGGAAAAAGTAAGTGTACTCGCTTCGCCAGGAAAAGTCAAAGATGAAGAAGTCGGAATAAGAACAATTCAGTGACAGATACGAAAAGGAGGATGCAAGGCAGTCACAGCTAAGACCAGTTGCGATCACCATTCATTGGACGGAGAAGGACAGCGAGGAATAGCGTTAGGCTAAAGGAAGGAGAAAGTGTGAGCAGCAAGAACAAAATGCCATTTGACATAACGAAGGGTTATGCCACATACGAATGGGCTACACCAAAGGAAAGCACGACATTACAGGAATAGTCTGGCTCGCCATGTTTAGCAGCCTCTATAAGATTTCCAACGAGGATATGGAAGATGAGAAGGAAACGAAAATAGTATAGAAGAAGGTCAAGTGAGCCTTCTATTTAAAGCATTTAGAGGTCAAATGATGCACAAAGTTAATAAATTGTGTAGTTCTTGTGTAAATTTTACCTAAATAATTTTGTTGTTCAAAAACAATATGTATATCTTTGCAGTGTAAAATTTACCAAAGAACAAAATGGAAGATAAAATGTATAGTTATAAATACCCTCATCCATCTGTCACAACAGACTGTGTGATATTTGGATTTGATGGTACAAAACTTCAGGTTCTGCTTGTGGAAAGAGGTATTGAACCTTACAAAGGGCATTGGGCTTTCCCCGGAGGCTTTATCAAGATGGAAGAATCTTGTGAGGAAGGAGCACTCCGTGAACTCAAAGAGGAAACAGGACTGAAAGGTGCATACATTGAACAGTTTCATACTTTCAGCGACCCGAATAGGGATCCGCGAGAAAGAGTTATAACTGTAGCCTTTTATGCTCTTGTTAGAATACAGGACGTAAAAGGTGGTGATGACGCAGCAAGAGCCGCATGGTTCGCTCTTGATGCCGTTCCTCAACTGGCTTTTGACCATGATAGAATTTTAAGAGAAGCCCTAAAGCGACTTAGAGAGCGCATCCATTTTGAGCCAATAGGATTTGAGCTGTTGCCAGAGAAGTTTACGTTGAAGCAACTGCAGAACTTGTATGAAGCCATATTGGATGTGCGGTTTGACAGAAGTAACTTCGCTAAGAAGATGCTTCATTTCAACATCCTCAAACAACTGGATGAAACAGTATGGCCTACACCAAAGCGTGAGGCTTATCTATATAGTTTCAATGAAGAGAGTTATAATGAATTAAAACAAAAAGGATTCCGGCTGGAATTTTAGAAAGGAGACCCTATTATGAATAATCTGTTGCTGAGTGCTGCTATCGGCGATATAGCCGGTATGCCTTACGAGTTCAAAGGAAGAACAAAAGACTACAATACAGTCGATTTGTTGCTTCCGACAAATACATATACCGATGATACTGTATGTACCTTTGCCTGTGCAGAAGCATTATTAAGAGGCTTGAACATGGCTGAGAATCTATGGAATCGGTGTCGAGCCGACTTCTATCGTGGATTTGGCGGACGTTTTGCAAGATGGCTTATAGCAAAGGAAATACAACCGTCTTACCATTCTTATGGCAATGGTAGTGGAATGAGAGTTTCCGCTGCTGGTTTTATGGCAAAAAGTGTCGAGGAGTGTATTGACTTGGCAACAAAGACTGCACTTCCTACGCATGACCATCCAGAAGGTATCAAAGGTGCAGTAGCAACTGCACTTGCTATCTTTTACGGAATGCAAGGCAAGGAAAAAGACTTCATCCGTAAGCAAGTGTTGGATGAGTATTATCCGAATTGGTCTGGATTGACGTATGAAGGCATTAAACCAGGATATGGCTTTGATGAAACATGCCAGCAGACTATTCCTGCGGCACTTATCTGTTTCTTGGAAAGTAAGAACTATGAAGACTGCCTGAAACTTGCTATTGCTTTGGGTGGGGATGCCGACACACTTGCGGCTATTTCAGGGCCTATGGCATACGCTTTCTACAAGACCATGCCAGAAGAACTAATTGCCAATGCAAAAGCTAAGCTTCCAGAATGGATGCTTGAAGTGAATGAGGAATTAGACCATTATGTAAATCAATAAAAAAAGGAGGGCATAATATGTACAATAACGTTGATCTGTTCGATTTAGAGAGATTCGTAAAAGCACAAGACACTTACGATTCATACAATATTGCCTTGAAAGAAATAAAGGACGGTTGGAAACAGTCTCATTGGATGTGGTATGTTTTCCCACAAATCCATGGGCTGGGACATAGCAGTACGTCTCAGAAGTTTAGCATCAAGTCCTTGCTTGAAGCCTTAGCGTATCTTAGACATGATACGTTAGGGGAACGCCTATATGAGGTTATGAACGCTCTTCCTGTCCATGGTGACGCTGAAGAGATATTCGGAAAGATTGATGCAATGAAGCTACGTTCCTGTCTGACATTATTTGATCTCGTTTCTCCAGATGAAATCTTCGCAGATATCTTGGAAAACTATTTCAATAAAGAGCGTTGCCAGAAGACACTGAAGATAGTATCGTCAGAGTTGTCCTATTATAAGAACGAAGATGCATTCAGCAGAAATGGCATCAAAGAAGTACCAAGAGCCTTTTTGGAAGGCATTGATGGCTCAGAGCATTTGACGTATAATAACTGTATCGGTACATTATTGGATTTGTTCGGGCGAGGTGAAACATTACGAATGCTTGTTTCACGTCATTTGTGGAATAAGAGTGATTTCTCTGTGTATAGAGTTTCTAACATTAAACACAGGATATTGAGCTATATGAGAAGCATATTCCAAGAAATTGCGGATAATGCAAAGGATGATGGCTTGTTCAATGAAATGAATGATATATACAGCCGCTATGAAATGGCTGAAGATAATCAGTTGTTTGAAATCGCAGATGCCATCGACGTGTTCTGGAAAGATCATTATAATGATGTACGTGTAAAAGAGGTAATTGAAACCCTAAAAAAAGATTCTTTGTGCAAGCCAATTGAAGAAGCCGGGGGACGTATATATAATGGTGCTGTTCGTCCTGATTATACTCCAGAAGCCATTTCCTCACTGAAGAATGATGAAGTGTTCGTCTTTGGAAGCAACCTTCATGGCCATCATGGAGGTGGAGCTGCCAGAGCTGCCGTGAAGAAGTTCGGAGCTATATGGGGGCAAGGTATAGGACTGCAAGGTCAAAGCTATGCAATACCCACCATGCAGGGTGGCGTAGAAACCATTAAGCCGTATGTTGACCAATTTATAGACTTTGCCAAAGAGCATACCGAATTATTCTTCTATGTTACACGTATAGGCTGTGGCATTGCCGGTTTCAAAGATAGAGACATTGCTCCTTTGTTCAAGGATGCTATGGGTATCAGCAATGTTTGTCTGCCAGAAACATTCATCGAAGAAAACAAAAACGCCGCAAGTCCAGAAGTTCCACAAGAACTTTTAACCATGATGTACGGACAGGTAAGAACGTTGATAGACCTTTTAAAAGCACTTAATAAGCAGGAGTCTATCAAAGATTGTGATGATGCAAGAGAACGTCTAACGGAGATTGCAGAACGCAATGTCCGCTACGGAGATGAATTTGCATTCATGGCTATGAGAACCATTTGGTGTATAATGAGCCGATATGAGCAAGAAGGTTCGAAAATAGATATTGAGCAGCTGGAGAAGGATATGTTATCATTCCACGACGGAAACGAATATCTTAAAGAGAATCATATAGAACAGATATTCTACAACTATTCTGTCAGAAAAATAGTCAAGTACATTCAGTTCTTGAATGAGTTCAGAAGATACAGTGACTATGAATCGATTCGGGAAGATTTGCAATCAATACCAGTAAGTCACTGCAGTAGTAATGATCCACAATATTATTATAGTTTCTATAAAGGAACTATCTACAGAATATGGGATATTCTATGCGAAGAATGGGACAGCGTAACGAAGAATGGCAAGTTAGACAATGGTCTTCTTGAACAAGTCGCTTTTGGAAGATTTGATAACATGGTCAAAGAGCATGGACTAAAAGAAACCATTCGTCTTGCATATGGTGATGTAGGATGTCATCCTGACATTCAAGCTCCTTATATGTACAATAATGAAAGAATTTGGGGGCCGATTTATCAAATCGACGGAAAACATATCGAGAAGGGCTGTTCTGATTTCAGACGCTGGCCATGGACAAATACCAGCTTTGAGATGAAATTTGCACGTGAAATTCTTGAAAGAGACAAGAATTATATGTGTGTCGATACTGATTGGCGAGGAGCATTGTATCTTCCTCTATCTGATTATACACTACCTGTATATTCATTACAATTAGGGAAAATGCATTTTGAAAGCCAAGAAGAAAAAATAAAATTCATCGAAGATCATAAAACAGGAAGAAATGCTGATTGACTTTAGGGGAAAGTCCATTTCTGTTAAAGAGTATGACTGCAAGTTTGGAACGCTGCAGGAAGAACACATTGCTCCCTTTGTGAACCTTTTTGTAAAGGTTACAAAGGGTTGCAATGCAAAGTGTTTGTTTTGCAGCAATGCAGAAACTTCGGTTCCCCAGACTCCATTCAATGTTACCAAATTGATAGACATTATCAAGGGGTTGATGGAGTCTGGTATCAAGGTAAACAGAGTCAACATTACAGGTGGTGAGCCATCAGTCGTTTCTCCATTGGTAGAAGACATTCTTTCAAGAATGTGTGACTCCGAAACGTCTGATGTTCACATGCACCTTAATACCAATGGGCTGCTTCCTCAGTCACAAGAATTGATGCGTCACCCACGATGGGATAGCATATCAATGTCTTTACATCATTATGATACGACAAAGCTGTCTGAGTTATATGGATGCAAAATATCTGAAAGTGCATTTAGTTTTGAGGGAATCAACCAACAAATATTGAACTCCAGCTGCAATCTTATCAAAGGCTACATTGACAATGCTGAAGAAGCTCGTAAGATGCTTGACTTCAACCTTGACTTAGGCATTCCGCGTATAGGTTTCGTTGCCTTGATGAAGGTGAATGATTATTGTCGTGAGCACTTTGTGGACTTGGAGGATATTCATTTGGAAAGCATTCCACACGTGTATTTCACAAAATCCATGAACCGAGGAAACGATTGCAAGTGTAGCAACTATCTGTATAACCGTGACCTGAAGATTCTGGAGATATACATGCGAAACTACGCTAATCCGTATTATTGCGAGTCATCCCTTGTATACGATGGTGAATATCTACGCCAGGGATTTCATCAGGACAATATAATATATTGAGCAAAATGACAATAGCAGAGTTATTTCAGTTAAGAAAGAACGATCCTCGTTGGAATACGTCTTATCCACTCAATCCATCTGATTGGACGGATTATCGTGTACCGGATTCGCTCTCTTTCGAGAATGACAGCCGTATCTCATTTTACATTCATATTCCTTTCTGCAAGCAGCTGTGTTCATTCTGCGAATACACCCGGATGCTCTGCCCAGATGAAAACGTACAAAAGGAATACCTGTTGGCAATAGCCAATGACATAAAGCAATTCCGACAGAAATACCAAGACATTACCTTGCTCGGATTTGATATAGGAGGAGGAACGCCGACATCACTATCTGAAAAGAACTTCTCCTTGCTGATGCAAATATACCAGACTGCCATCTCAGGGCTGAAGTTGGATGACAGATACGAGCCAAGCATAGAAGGCACATTCAACACGCTGTCAGAAGAGAAGTTGGAAGATATGGCAAAGAATGGTTTTCACAGATTATCGCTGGGAGTGCAGTCATCCTGCAGTTCTGTTCTGCATCAACATCAAAGGAGGAATTCCAGTGAAGCCATGATGTCTTCATGGTTGATGAAAGCATGGGGCAAAGGTATCAAGAAGGTGAACCTCGACTTCATGTATGGTCTTAAAGGACAAAATGAATCAACGATTCAGCAAGACCTGGATCTGATTGGTCGGTTAAAACCACAACAGGTTACAATATATGAATTAAGAACAAACATGATTCTTGCCAAAGAGTCATTTACCAAGGAAGAGCTGTACGATCAATACGTTCACTATTACGATGGGCTTCTTGCTATGGGGTATAAGGCTCGATTTGGTCAAAACACATTCTCTTTGGATGCAGCCGATGAAGGCGTGTCATCCTATCTTCGAGAAAGGATGCTCAATGGAGCTGCCTATAAGGGCTTTGGAATGTCTGCACAAAGCATGAGTTCTTCTGGCATTGCATATAATGAAGGAAAACTTGCAGTTGTACCGCAAAATGAGCTTAAATCCGAAGGCTATCCAGAGCAGTTTACATACTTGTTGCCATCTAATGAGTTGGCATCCAAATATATGGCTATTTCCGCCTATAATGGTTCTTTCTCAATAAGCAGATTAAAAGACTTTGGCTTTAGTAAGGAATACCTGAATGAGATACTTGATTTCTGTATAAGTGAAGGACTCTTATATAAAGGAAACCATGACCGTGTATTTGTTTCAAGAAAAGGCTTCGTACATTATGGAGCACTATTTTCATTGTTTTATTCAAATACTCAATTCAGTCAAAAAGAAAAAAAGTAATCTCATCATTATATCCAGGAGATTTTCCTATTTCAAATGGTAGCCCATCAGACCAGCATGTCAGATGGGCTATCATAGCTCTATATGATGAATACTTCGTCTTTATAGACAGGAACTTCTTTGCCGTTGGTCAACTGAACAAGCCATTCAGTGCCATAGTCATCAACAATGATGCCGTTACTATGACCTTTCCTTGGGAAGAGGAGTTCACAAAACGCTCCAATCAAATCGGTGCTGTTATCTTCGTCTGTGTACATAGTTTCGGATTTTGTTCGATGGTGTACCATCAGATGCGAAGGTACACCACCGCAAGTTAGTTATTCAAACGTAAACTGACGGATGTAGAAGTAGGTGTCATCATCGTCATACTCATACTCATTGATGAAGTTCATCATTTCCTCGTCAGTTCGCTCACCTTGCTTGACGTTCATCTTCTCACACCAATCATTGATAGCATCTTTGAGGGTGGTGTAGATGTCATCACAAGCATCCTCGAATGGTTCTCCGCTTGAACTGACTGCTACCTCTTCAGGGAAGAAGTCACCTTCATCATGCACATAATAGACCTCACATCCACATTCACAGACTCTGTATGAGATTGAGAGTTCATCCCAAAGCAGATGGTTAATCTCCTCGAATAACTCATTACAAGCATCCCATGCTGTTTCTGTCTCAAAGGAAAGTAGATAATAGTCATTGGCTGGGTCTTCCTCGTACTCTGCCCAATAGATGTGACCACGAACACTGATTTGCTTTGTCTCGTAGTCGATGCCGTAGTGCTCTGCCAACTGGTAAAGCCAAATGTTTTTACTGTTCACCTCCATCTTTTGGAGTGTGCTCCACAGGTCGTTCACAGCCTTGCGTGTACCTGTCACCTTGTAGGTGGTTGTTGCTTGATTTGCCATAATCTTGAAGTTTTTATTTCCCTTCTGTAGATTTCTCTACTTTCGGGAGTGATTAGAAATTATGTTGCTTCACAAGGTGTTGTGACCATCAACACAAGGTTATGGCTCCAAATACAACCCGTATGGTGTGGAGATTTTGAGTCACACCAATGGATCACCTTGGGTAGATGAAGGAACAACAGTTACCTTTGCAACCTAATTTCATCGACTCACGAAAGCAGAAACGGCAGTCCTTATTATTATACACGCATACGCGCACGAAGGATTCTGAGGATATAATTTTATTTGCCGTCCAAAAGAGAGAGAGGTAGCTCGGTTTAATTGGATAAGGTACGGTTTAGTTTATTCCCATATTAAATATCCATAACCTAAACTAAACCTTTTATCTTCCGGCTATAATATATATTTGTTGCGCAGAAGGGACAGAATAAGAGCCTGGAGGGACACGGAGGGACAAAAGTGTCCCCCGAGGGACAGATTTCGAAAAATGCCACAAAGGGACAAAAAAACAGTGTCAACACTTTTTAACAAGCCAATTTTGAGTTATAAAATGCGCCCATTTTTTGTCAGATTACAAAGATATACAAAGAACTGCAAAGATAAATGTACCTAAAGGGACAGAAATTGGAAGTCGCACTTCACTCGCTTCTCAGCAATTGCAAAAATGTGCAAGAATCCGTGTTAACGAATGTGAATATACAAAGAACTGGAAAAACGTCTTTGCAGATGTTTGTATATTTTTTTTTGACGGCAGCTTCATTTGCAGATTTTTGTATATTTTCCGTCCCTCCTCCGTCCCTCGGCATAGTATCAGTCCCCCGTAATTAGAGGAATATGCGCTGATTATCAACTACTTATATTTGCAGATTTTACATTCTGCATCGGGAAGTAGATTCTGCGTGGGAAAGTGATTTTATGCAAAGAAAAGCATACTATCTGCAAATACAGCTCGTAAATCACATAATTTCAAGCATTAAAAAATTCATCCATTTTTGCAGATTTTTGACTTTTAACTTCGATATTTGCAGATTATCCTCTATTTTGTCCCCCATCTGTCCCCCGAAGTAACACTTTATTCTTCGAGGGACAAAAAGAATTATTTTCGTATATATTCCTCCCAATGTTTGGAAAAATCAACAATACCTTCATTATGTTGAGTTTTCATGTATTCAGGAAAGGAAGCTAAACCATTAAATAAATCTGTTAGTTCATTGCTTTTAATAAAATAATCTATAGAGGACTTCTTGTAGTAGTCATCAAGATATGACTTAAAATTCCTATTTGAGAAAGTCTTAGCAAATAGACACAACGTAGCAATATCAGTAAGAACTACAGGCATAATATTTGAACCATCAATAGAAAAATGTGAATATTCATCTACCTGCCAATTTTGAAGGAGATTTTTAACACCATTCATTGTTTGTTTCACATCTGCTAAAACGAGTATAGGATATACAATTGCATCTTTAGGACAATTTGGATCCCATCGTTTTTGAAACTCTCCCGTTCTTATTCTTTGAACATTCTTAAGTAGTTGTCCGACTCCTTTCGGTTTCCCTTTATCACTACGAACTAAATTCAAGTATAGGAAATCAAGATAATCTTTAAGTTTACCACATTCTTTCGTATAATCTTTTAGTTTTATATCTTTATTTTCAAAAAGAAATACAAAATTATCATACCGTGCATAAAAATCTGGAGCTCCACAATTTTTTGCATCTTTAGATTTATCAATCTCTATACATTCGTTCTCACATAGATTAACATTTGACTGAGAAAGAAAAATACCTTTCAAAGTCTGAGTAAAAAGGCATCCTTCGGAAAAATCAGTAGTGTATAGTCTGTTGAAATCTTGACCTTTAAATCCAAATTCTTTCTCTGCAATTTCACGAAAATCAAAATAAAGGCTATTATATATGTGCTCAATCCATAAATTATGATTGAACAGAAAAAAACGAGTTTCATCCATGCGAATCAAAGGACGCGAACGAAATTTTGTAAAATCACGGTTTTCTTTCTTGGAAACAAAGTCATTTACATCCAAAGACGATTCGATTGCAACCCTGTATGTTATATTATCATCAGGCATCTTACATTTAGCAAAATCAATTTCACCTATATGCGAATTAAAAATGCATTCCAACTCCCATATTGCCTTGGGGTAACACCACCATTTATTATCAAGCCCATATTTTTGACAAAATAGAGGAACCATCTTACTAAATTCAGTATGTTTAGCGGCAAATTCAAAGAACCGAATACACTTAATAGTCTGTGTTACCAATAACATATGATTATCATGGTAGTTATTAGACGAGAACTGTCTTAACATTGTAGCAGCATAGAATAGTTCTGGATTATCTTCTAACGTATAAGGAGATACACCTCCACCACGTTCACATGTAATTTGGTTTGCAGCATAAAGAGATTTGAAAAAATTCTTTTCAATTTTGATTTTATTATAATTATTTACCTTATATGTAGTAGCAAAAATATCCCTCATCAAATATAGCAAAGAGTCTTCCGATGCGGCCAAATAAGAATGGGGCTGTTTTTTTGCACGATTGACAAGCTTGTTAAAACGCAATAAAACTTCATTAATATACTTGGCATTGTCTTTGCTAAAAAAGAATCTCAGCGCATCTATATCCTCTCTTCCATGCCTATAGAATGGTCTGTTAACAAGTTTCTCTGCCATATTACTAACTAAGTGCATCAAGTTTTCACGTTCAAGAGTACTAACGCACTTTCGAATGTTTGGCATCATCCGTTCATGGAACAAATCACGATATCCGACAATTTGTCCAATACCAGAGCTAGAATATATAGGAACATTATTAACCATACATTATAAGATTGTTATTAATACCATTGTTAATCTTTAGTTTAATACAAAAATCAGTTTCTCTGCCTCCTCCTGCAACTTCTGCGGATTCTGCTTGGCGAGCTTCTTTAAATTAAGCAACTTCCATTGTACTGATGGATATTCTTTGAAGTATTCAAATTCGTATCCATCCCACTCTGGCTGACCAGATTCGAAACTGATAAGGAACTTCTTATCCGCTTCTGTCATCAACGACTTTACATCATTAATGAGTTTTGCACGAGTTTCTTCAAACTCCTCGTATGTAAAAGGAATATCCGTCATACCTGCAAATTGGTTTTCCATTGCTTCTCGCTGGTCAATCAGGCGTGGAGCAAAAGACTCATGGATGGGTCTATCGCTGCCAAGCAAACAGAAGATGAGTCCCTCTCGGCATTCACTCAATGGAATATCCATATACTTCACATCAAACAGATCACGAGGATGCTGACGTGATAACGCTGCTGCGATCTTGCCACCATACAATAGAGTTAGGGGTACAACATTTGCCTCACAAAAGAGAGAAAACTCTTCCTGAGCCTTCTCACTCAATGGTATAGTTTGGACAGCACCGCCTACTATTCCTCTCTTGGTTTGATTGACCTCAATCTTCACCTGTTTGCCTCGATACTCGCACAACAGTTTGCAAGTATTGAAATTGGGAACAATATGCATTCCTTTGAATGCTTTCTTTGCCTTTTCCGCGATGACATTCAGATGCATATTGATGTCATCCAAACTTATCTGACGGTCAGCCAATGGGATATAGGTCAAATCAATATCTACAGAATAACGTGGCAAGTCCTTCAAGAAAAGATTGATGGCAGTACCACCATGTATGGCAAACACCTCCTCTTCCATCACTATCGGAATAAGACGGAGCAGCAGTTCTACTTTCTGAGCGTAAACACTTGATTTTATATCATTCATATTCTGCAAGTTCTTTTGAGATTGTCATATTATACTTATTGATGTACTTTCCTGTTGGCGTGATCATAAACCTGGATGTGCCAAGATTGACATTTTCCAGTTTCAAAGCCTTATACCAGGAGTGGCCAGCCTTTTCTGCCATATAGAGGAACAGTCGTTTCACTTTCTGAGACGTGCAGGCCTCCAGTAATGTCTGAACCAATTTGGGACGCAATGTTGTCAAACCCTCCATGATATAATAGATATCGAGCAAAAAAGAAGAGGCATCTGGCAAGTTCAGACACTCCAATATGGCACGCTCTGGAGATGACACTAGCAAATCATGCTGATTGATAGTCATGGCTTCTACACCCAACAGTTCATCACCCAAGAAAGAGGTAGTCATGTATTTTATCGTCATATCCCACTCCTCTTTTAGTAACCACAAAGGTAACTTATTGCTTTTGTCTGTAAACAAATAAGCCTTAGGCTTCCCCATTGACAGGTAATGGGAGTATCCTCGAAGTTCCAATGCCGTATATGCACCTACATTGCAACTCTTGCTAAGTTGCGTGTTGTATGACGATATAGCAGCAAATAGACTTGGTTCTGTTCCATGTATCTTATAAACCCCCTTCGATATACGGTCAAGCCATCCACTTTTCATATAAGCATACTGACCACGAGCATCCAATCCATGACTTGAAAGCCACGAACCAAACAAGACTGCTTCATTGGGCGCCGCCTCTAATATTTGCTGTATTTTTGTAGCCATCTTCGGTTATTTTATGAATATCAGCATAAATTTGTTGCAAATATAGCTTTTTTATTTTGTTCAACCAAACATTTTCCTCAAATAACGGCGATTTTTATAGAAATTTATTCTCAAATTCGCGTTTTTAGTGAATTTGGGAGTAAAAAACGTGCAAAAACTATAAGCAGAGATACAATTGCCATCAAAATAAAAAAGGGCGATAGTACGAATCAATTTCTGGGCTTGGTTTAGTTTAATCCCTTATTAAATATCTATAACCTAAACTAAACCATTTATCTTCCGACTACTATTAATGTCATGCCGAATGGTCAAGATCAAAGATTAGAAGAAAAGGAATAACACATTATAGGCTAAGACAAATGAGAACCAACACTTTTTAACAACACGATTCTGAGCTTAAAAAAACTCCGATTTTTCGCCAGATTATAAAGATATACAAAGAACTGCAAAGATAAATGTACCTAAAGGGACTGAAATTGGAAGTCACACTTCACTCGCTTCACAGCAATTGCAAGAATCTGCAAAAATACGTGTTAACGAATGTGAATATACAAAGAACTGGAAAAACGTCTTTGCAGATGTTTGTATATTTTTTTTTGACGGCAGCTTCATTTGCAGATTTTTGTATATTTTCCGTCCCTCCTCCGTCCCTCGGCATAGTATCTGTCCCCCATAATTGGAGGAATATACGCTTATTATCAGCGACTTATATTTGCAAATAGTAACTTCTGAATCGGGAAGTAGATTCTGCATCGGTAAGTAATTTACTGATTATTAAATAGTAAAATTGATTATAATCGATTAATATGGCGCTCTTTA
>UMDG01052438.1_pt1 | contig 13369 bp, 10 predicted proteins | sample 1964431 | NCBI WGS metagenome assembly UMDG01 (sample SAMEA4835988, study PRJEB28245) | human gut metagenome | biome: gut microbiome; material: fecal sample | place: Denmark | collected 2008 | reverse complement strand
TTTAGCCTTGACTTTTTATTTGCAGGCTGTGTTATCGTTTTCATTATGTAATAAATTTTCTTTTTATTTAGTTTCCATGCATTTCAAGTAATCATATGGGTCTTCATTATAATTAATTTTTATAAAATCAATAAATGCTAAACTTGTCTCTCTCCATTCACCTTCAATTATCAATTATTTTCTCCTATCTAATAAAATTTCTAATGTTTAAATTTTATCTTATACTAAAATGATTAAATAGCAATGATAGATACATGAATGACACGAATTCGTACACGTTTGACATTTAATCAATAATTTTTGCAAGAATCAACGAAATCGCTACCGAAATATTAGCAGCCATAACACAAAGCACTATTTCATTTTTCATTACTCCAAAAATTGCTGCTATAACAATTACAATTAAAATGATAGTCTGAAATCCCCATGTATTTAATTGTTGCTTATGCTTTTCTTCTACTGTTAATGGTTTATTTTCTGCTTCAACCGGAGCCAATCCCAGTACAGTTAACACTGCTACCATATATAGCACCATCAAACACCATATATTTTTTTTTGCCAATGCCAATGCAGACATCACAAATACAATAAAGGTAATCTGCGTATACAAGATACATTTAAGATGACTACGTGCATGATATCCTCCAGCTGTCAACCTCAACGGAGTATACACTGCTATGTACGGAATAAATGCTATAGGATATCCTATAACGTAATATGATAATATAACCATAAAAGCAACATTTATTAATGTTGACAAAATCAATTCCATACCATAGCAGTATGATTCCTTATCATCAGTCTTGATTATTGCATTTTTAATCCAAAACTCAACAATTAGTGTACTTGCTTTCTTAATCATTTCTTTTTTTCAATGAGTCTGGGATATCTGGCTGATGTGAAAAAAAGAAACATGTTGCATTCACAGAGACAACAGCAAGTACCATTGTAAATGTTGCAACGATTTTTGAAAATTTTACTATACCTTTTTTAACCATAATTCTTTGCTCCTTTGTTTTTATTCTTTACACTCTCAATTCTACTCAACATCACTGTATATACAATAGCTCATGCACTAACGACATAAATATACACACCTTTTGCATATATAGCAGTATTACTATCGCAAAATGATAGTAATACTATATTCAAAATATTAATTTTTTTACCTACAATATCTATAGTTTAAATATGAAGGCAGGTAAATCATGCAGGATACAGAATTAATAAAGCATATAGGAAAAATCATACGTTTCTACCGTTTGAAAAATAATCTAACACAAGAACAATTAAGTGAATATGCAGACTGCTCCTGCGGATTTATTGGTCAAATTGAACGTGGTGAAAGCAAAATTTCACTTTCTGTTTTATCAAAAATAATCAATACTCTCAAAATAGACGCAAATGAATTGTTTTGGGGCACCGATACACATACTTCTGAAAGTCAGCAATTGGATAATCAGATAGCTCTTTATGCCAAACAATTATCAATTGACAAAAAACATATTGTTCTCAATCTGATGGATGATTTGAAAAACCTAAATTAATCTTGTAAATTCAAAATTTATAATTTATAATCTTCATAGCTTAATTGTTTTGATAAGGGGATTATTTTTATGAATATTGCTATTTGTGATGATGAACAACAAGATATTGATATACTTTACAATTACTGCAAATCATGCAAATTACCATACAATATTTCTACTTTCCTGTCTGCCTCTGCCCTGCTTGAGGCTTTTAAATCCCAATTTTATGATTTAATTTTTCTTGATATAGAAATGGATAAGCCAAATGGTTTTGAAGTTGGCTCTATTTTAGCAGGATATTCTCCTCGTCCCGTAATAGTTTTTACGACAAACGCACTGCAGTATGCAGTCCGAGGATATGGAATTGCTTTTCGATTTCTATGCAAACCGATAACGATTACAATGTTTCAAAGTGTTGTCAGGGAGGCTCTTGACGAGATTCTTCCGCAAAAGGCAGCGGTAACATGTGGTTCAACTCAGAAAATGATTTCTATAAACGATGTCATATATTTTGAGAGCCTGAACCGGCACATTATTTTTCATTTTGCAAATACATCCACATTGGAGATAAAGGATTCAATGGAAAATATGATTTCAGTTTTTTCATATCCTTCATTTGTACAGATTCACAGAAGCTATTGCATCAATTTGAATTATGTGGACAGCTTTACACCACTTGCTGTCACTATGACTGACGGCTGCAAAATTCCACTTTCGCGGAAAAAACAGACCATTTTCCAAGAGCGCTTTAACAATTTGATACGAGGTACCATCAAATGAATTTTCCAATTGAAATATATACCATTATTATAGAATGCCTGCTTATTTTCTACTTCTTTCATAAAGAGGTTAGACCTGTATACCCTTCCCGCAGATATATTATCCTATTTTGCATATCACTCTTTGCGGTCATAATGCTATCAACCCTATATACACCTATGTTTATACGGCTTGCCATTATCAGCTTATTTTTGTTTTTATGCTATACTTTCCGCTTCAAATGCAAAATATTCCAAATCACCTATACTATTATATTATTTTTTGTCACGTCGATGTTTTCCGATGTTATTGGTGCGTTTGTACTTTCCAGACTTGGAATTTCAATAAATGAACTTTTAGGAATAAGTGAAGGACGGCTTATCTACAATACCACAAGCAAGATTATTCATCTGTTTTTGCTGGTCATAATTATTTTATTTACCAATGCCCGATTTGATTCAAAGGCTCTACTGCATGCCATACCACTCATGCTCTGCAATCTGTCAAGCATATTTATTCTGTTTGCCCAGTACACTACCTTTATTGACAATGGTAAATACTCCACCTTTGTGATGACCACCATATGTATGCTTGTTATCAATATAGTGGTTTGTGGATATACGGAAATAGTAAAGAAATCTTATGAATTACAGAAAAATCAGCTCTGTATGCAGGAGCAGCTTGCCAAACAGGAGCTTTACTATCAGGATATCATTGCTCGTCAGGACGAATCCCGCGCACTTTGGCATGATATAAAAAAATACATGCTGGCAATGGAAAATCTGGTTTCTACGAAAACACGACCTGAAGCCGAAAGCCAGCTCTCTGCCTTAAAGAAAAAATTTTCAAGCCTTGACCAAATGATTGATACCGGTAATTCCATTGTTGACGGCATCCTAAACTATGGCTCTAATAAAGCAGACATTCTGGGAATCTCCATAAACTTTAATCTATGGCTGGATACTGACCTCAACATTTCGCCTGTTGACCTGTACATAATCATTGGAAACACTATGGATAACGCAATAGAAGCCTGCGATGCTTTTCCGGCAGGTCACAAACCCTCCATCTCATGTACGCTGCGCCAGAAAAATCATGTGCTGCTTTATGAAATATCCAATCCTATTCCACAGGTTTCGGTAAAAAAAGCCGGAGATATCCACGGATATGGGCTTGAAAATGTCAAAGAATGTGTAAATAGAAATAGTGGTTTTATCTCTGTTAAAAACGAAAATGATATATTTTGTGTCTCTATAACACTAAACGTTTAATATATCTTTAAATCCGCGATATCACAAGCCTTCCATCCTGCACATCAACCCTGACCTTATTAGACTCTATCCCCGCTGCCTCAAGCATCTCATCAGTGAGTTTTATCCTGTGCGCCTTATCCAATACCGTATATTCCATTGCAGGGTGTTTCTTCAATTTCTCCGTACTTACCTTTCCGTCAGATATAAGCACTGTGCGGTCTACACGGCCTGCAAGTGCCATATCGTGTGTGACTATGATGATGGTTATACCAAGCTCTTTGTTCAGCTTATGAAACAGCTCATAGATTGTATCAGCAGTCCTTGTATCCACAGCTCCGGTCGGCTCATCCGCAAGCAGTATGTCCGGCTTATTTGCCAGTGCCACCGCTATCGCTGCGCGCTGCTGCTCTCCTCCCGATAGCTGAGCCGGAAGCTTATCCTTATGCTCCTGTAATCCCACTGCATTTAACAGTTTAAGGGCATAGCTTTTATTATCCTTGCGCTTTTTTATAATTTCTCCGTGTTTTAAATTACCGGTATTACCTGAATTTTCAAACATCATCACGGCTTCGACATTCTGCAGCACAGTCAGGTATGGGAACAGATTTTTGGCACTTTTCTGCCACACAAAGCCCACCTTGTCTCTGCGGTATCTCACCATTTCAGCTTCTGAATATGTGGAAATGTCTTTTCCGTCAATAGTGAGCACTCCCGCTGTGGGTGTTTCCAGTCCTCCTATCATATTTAAAAGGGTGGATTTTCCGCTGCCGGATTTTCCTATTACCGCAAGCATCTCCCCTGTTTCCACCGTCAGGTCAAGCCCCTCCAGTGCCATCACCTTTTTATCGTCGGTCTCATATATTTTTACCAGTCCATCGCAGTTTATCATCTACTTTTCCCCCCTTTTAATTTAAATTACTATGCCGTCACTAAGCTCAAACACTTCATCCCCCAGCTCCATCAGGTTCGGATCATGCGTGGTCATAACTATTGTGATGTCCTCATCGTCTATCAACTCACGGAACAATCGCATGACTTCAAATCCAGAAGCGGTATCGAGTGCTCCTGTCGGCTCATCCGCAAAGACCACCTTCGGGCGATGAACCACAGCGCGCGCTATCGCAACTCTCTGCTGCTCACCTCCCGATAGTTGTCCCGGCATATGATCCATGCGCTTTGAGAGTCCGACACGCTCCAGCAGCTCTGATACTCTGTCATGCGTATTCTCATTTATCACTTCGGTTTTTGCATCTCCAATGTCATTATCCATATCAGTCAAATTCTTTTGTATCTGACGTTTATTTTTCGCAAGTCTAAGGGCAAATTCCACATTCTCATATGCCGTCATCGTGGGAATTAGTGCTATAGACTGGAATACAAATCCCATCTCATACCGCCTTAGCATTTCCCGGTCTTTCTCGGTCATCTGCTCGAGGTTTTTATCCAGAAACTGCACACTTCCCTCTGTCGGCATATCAAGCGCACTAAGGATATTAAGAAGTGTGGTCTTTCCAGAGCCGGAACGCCCTTTTAAGATGGCAAGTGTTCCTTTTTTTATCTCCATGGATACTCCGTCAAGTGCGTGGACTGTTGTACCATCTCCCGCCTTAAAATATCTTTTTATATTTTGAGCAATTATCGCATTTTCCATATGTCACGACCTCTTTTTTTACATGCTAACTATCTTCTCCAAGCCTTAGTGCCTGTGCTATCTTCATACTCTTAAGCAATCTGCTGATAACCACATAGCATACGGCTACAGCCACGAAAAGTACTCCTGCAAGCTCCAGCATATCAGATTGATAAATATATACATTTACTCCGATATTGTGTTTCTGCGGCAGATATATGATCGATATGAGCCTTACAAACATCGCTGTTGCAGCTATACCTATGCCTGCTCCCGCAAGAAGCGGCAGAAATGATAAAAATATCTGCTCGTTTAAAAGCATTGCTTTTACCTCTCTCATTCTCATTCCCATTGCGCGGTATATACCAAACTGCAGCTCCCTCTGTTTTAGTGTCATAACCCAATACAGCAAAAATCCTACTGAGCACACTATCAGTGAAAGTATAAAACTTAATGTAAACATACCGTTTGTGATCTGCACTGTGGCTGAGTTTTTATTCTCGTCTATAAGCTGCTGCGCGGATGTTAAATTTTTGTATATATCATCCACCGTTTTTCCTTTTGACAGGTTCATCCACACACTGTACGGTGTCATGCCGAACTTTTCCACAACCGTAGCATAATTTGCAACGATCAGGTATTTTTCCTGCTCGGTCACATTTCCTTCTGCATCTGTCTCATAGGTGTAACGCTCGTAGCCCGGAAAACCTTTTACTATGGCACATACCTTTGCATTCTCGGATGCGTAGATCTGATCATCATCGACAGCCTCCGGTACATACCTTGAGTAATTTAAGCTGTCACCAACTTTAAGTCCCATATCTTTTGCCAGATTTGAGGAAATGATGACTCCGTCCGGCTCTTTTGCCAGCTCATTCAGGTAATTGAACCAGTGAGCGTCATTAATATCATCATTTTGTCCACTCTGCAATTTCGCAGTCTCACCGAATTCTTTTGTGTTTATCGCCATAAGATATGCATCCGAAACCGAACCACTGCCTGCGGAAATGTCTACCCTCTCGTCCTCAAGCACACGCGTGACACCGTCACAGATGCCCTCATTTTTGAGCGACTCGTATTTACCGAAATCAGGCTCGTCATACATCCAGTTTACAGAGCCATTTTTATTGTACTGTATCCTGAGTCTGAAATCTTCGTTGTATATCGCATCACAGCCCACATTGTAGACGATACGCTGCTCCATATTGCTGTTCATGGTGCGCGCCATATTCGCGTCAAAAATACCGCCAGCCACTGTCATGATAAGAAATACTGCCAGAAATCCCTGATTGTATCTGGTTCGTTTTAGCTGTAAAAATGATGCATACATTGCCGGAGAAAAATGCTTTTTAAAGAGCCTGTCCACAAGCAGAATAATAAGTCCGGTAAGTCTTACGCACAAAAGTGCCGCTGCAAATATAAAAAGCGAATTGTCCAGTATCATGACAGGATCTATGCTCCTGTTCTCAAGAACAGATATCGCAAGCGTACTCTTCTGCTTGTTGTAATTGTAAAGCAGATATGCTGACAGAGCCAAAAGTATAACGTCTATAAAGCATTTCTCCCAAAGAGGCTTTTTCTTTGATATTCGTCCCCTACTGCTGCGCTCTGATATGGCATCCTTTGATTTTTTCCACACCGGAACTGTGATAAACAGCACCATGATAACTGCCGCTGCCACCGCATAGACAAGCATCTGCCATACAAATTTGTAAGTGCTTATATCCTTTGCCGTAAATCTTAAAAATCCGTCTGTAGATGCGGCAGCCCGGCACATTATATATCCGAGTACTATTCCGAGTACACAGCCCGCAAACGCTATTATTCCCGACTGCTGTAAGTACAAAATAAATACCTGTAATTTTGTCGCACCGCGGCTTCTTAAAACAAGTATGTCATTTTGCTCGAGCGAAAGTATCTGTACAGATATCATTCTTATAAATAAAATCAAAAGCACAAGACACGGCAGCTCCAACGCCCAAAGCATCAGCTTTATCGTCTTCTGCTGTGTAAAAAAACGCTCCAGCGTATCACGGATGTTGTCATTGTAGAGCTTGTCAGCATCCTTAAACTGCTCCATATACCCGTCATAAAGTGAGGCATTTTCCGTGTTGATCTGCGTATAATCCAGCATGAGAAAATCACTGTAGCTAATATTGTCCTCGCTGTAATACTGCATCATTTCGTCAAAAACATCCTGCGAAACAAATATCACATCGCCCATATCCGAAAGCGTCTTGGCCCAATATGGATCGTTTATATCTTTTTCACGGCAGATCTGTGATACGACGAAAGAAATTTCCTTTTTTCCACTGCCATCAGGTACCTGTAAATAGATTTTTTCACCTGCTACAAGTCCGTAGTGATCCATTGTCTTTTCGCTTATACTGCATTCGAATGTGGCTGTGTCAGTCTGAGATTTTACAACATCCGCGTACTCCGAAAGTCCCGGCAGATATCCTATTGTAAAATAATTGTTAGGTCCTCCAAACTCTGTATCCGCGCGTCCTCCTGGGAGTGTGATAAGCTGCTGTGAGGAAACCTTGTTTATATCCACATATTCAGTCCACTTCTTTTCGTATCCTGACAGCTTATCAAGTACTGACTGCGAATCAGGATAATCTGCCACCGCATATGTTCCCTCGCGGCTCATCTGTGCAGGAAACTCATTCTGCTGTGTGGCATGATCCGTAAAAAGTCTGTCGAGTATCTGATTTCCCGCACCCTTTTCAAACATAGAGTGGCACACAAAAAGTGCTATAAACAAAGTCACTCCCATAAGCAGACACAAATTTAACCATTTTCTGTTTTTTAATTTATTAATTACGAAGCCAAACATATTTCATCGCCCTCATCAATACCGTAAAGCACAAGTGTATTGCTGCCTGATGTATAATCGCCCAATATTACCGGCTGCTTTACCACGCTGTCCCCATCAATTTTCCACACATAGTATGATATATCATCTTTGTCCATAGGATTGACCTGCTTGTGTATGATCGAAGTCGGCACCACTACCACCTTTTTAAAAGAAACATAAGAAAACTTTACAGCAGATGCCCTGGTCAGATCATCCGGTATTCCATTGTCAAGTTTTATATAAAATGCTGCATTTCCATATCCCGAATCTGTGTTTCCGGTAATATGCACACCTTTATCATCCTGATTTATATATCCCTTTTGAGCTTCCCTGCCGTAACCGGCAAAACCGATACAGTTTCCATAGATTGTTGTACCGTCCAGCTCAAGTGATACGCGCTCTCCCACATCTGCTATATTGTCCGTATATACGTTATAGTTATTGCTATCCTTTACCAGAACCTGCAGTACGTCCGTGGAATTTCCGGTTATCTGCAGGATATCTGAGCCTTCCTCCACATTATCTCCTGCCTTGACACTCACCTTTGAAACTTTTCCGTCATTTTTGGCATATACTGAAATATTTCCTTTGCCGTCATTTCCTGCGCTTATGCTGTCATATGCTGACTGTAGCCTGGAAAGCTGATAGATGTGGTCTGCACAGGCAAGTTTTTTCTGCAGATTCAATAATTGTAAATTCAGTTTCAACTGCTGCTCATCATATGCTGTATCCGGCTTTTCATCCTGCCGGTTATTTTCTTCTGCGCTGCTACCACCTTCAGATAAATCTTTTATCTGTTTATCGTAATCAGCAATCTTCTGCGCATAGGATTCATTCTCCGAGTCGATCGCATTTTTCGCCTCTGTTATGGCAGCTTTGCCCTCTCCGGTATCCACCACGTAAAGCAGCATCCCCTTTTCTACCGTATCGTCCTGCTTCACATTGACCGATACGATCTGCCCTTCATAATCACAGGTTTCGGTTATCGTCCCTGCGTCAGATCTGCTGTAGCGCACACCGTAGTTTGCTATATCAAAATCAGACCTTGTTACCGTATATTTGCTATACTTTGTCGGAACCTGATCTGTAGAATTATAGTAGACCAGCTCCCCCTCTTTTAAGCCCTCTGTGACCTGTGTATAGTTTTCATCAGACTCACCTGTTGTTATGATGCGTTTCTCGCGGCCGCCCTCATCATTTTTCACATAGACATATCTGGTATCGCCTTCCTTATAGATGGAATCTTTTCCCACGACAAGTGCCTGGTCCGCTTTTGTCTTTTCAAAATATACCGGATACATCTGTCCTGCCGTAAGAAACGGCTTTTCCCTGCTTTCCACGCACACATCCGGATAGCGGTTGTTTATCTTCGAAAGTACCAAAACCTCTGATGTATATTGAGACTCGGTGACATCATATTTTTCGCCATCGACTATCACATATTTCTTGTCATAATCACTGTATTTGTACTCATTTATGGCTGTATCTTTTATATCCAGCACAAGGTCATCCGTATCTGAGACAATGACTATATTCTCGTATGCCGCAGCAGACCTTCCATCTGTCAGCTTCTTAGTGTAAGTGACAAGACCGCTGTGGACTGCCTTAAGCGTTCCATCATCAACGATCTGCTGATATAAAGCCATCTGCTCATTGATCTTTTGCACGCGGTATTCGTGAAGCTGCTTATCGTACCGTTCATTTTCCTGTTCTGTGGCAATCTGCGTATTGTAATCATCTTCTGTGCTCTCTTTTTTCTCAATCTGTTCTGTTGAAAATTCGTCCGTATCCGCAGCCTGACTCTCCCATAATTTGATCTGCGTATCCGAGATCTGAGCGGATATCTCATATGTCTCATTCTCATGCGCCAGCGCATCCTTACATTCCTGCAACTGTTTTTTTGCCTCATCCACATCACAGACAGCAAGCACATCCCCTACATTTACTGTATCTCCCGGCTCCACATATATCTGTGAAATGTTTACGTTGGCACTGTAGTAATTGCAGTAATCCCTAGGAACTGCGGTAGCCATCAGCACCTGTATGGAGCCAATCGTACCGTATTCCACAGGTCTATAGGCTTCATTTAACGCTACAGGTTCTTCAAGCTCCGGAATGCTGCTTTCTGTCATTTTTCCACAGCCGCCTGCCAAAAACGACACACATATCCCCAATACTGCCAGCTTTTTTATTGATAAAAGGTTTCTGATCTTCACTGCAAAACCACCTCATCCCCGCTTTTAAGTCCTTCTGTGATGATCCGGTAGTCTCCTACCTGATCTCCGACACTTATCCATACCGCCTGTCTGTATCCATTCTCATCCAGTGTGTATACAAAATACCTGCCATCCTTCTCATGTACTGCGTCCTTTTGCACATACACAGCATTTTCTATAGCAGGGCGCGTCACTTCCATGGAAAATATCTGTGCATCCGATACTGCCGACATGTCCGATACCGGTTCAAAAACAAGCTTTTGATCGTCCACCTCTTTTACCTTAAGTTCAAACTCTATATCAGATGCAGTTGCCGTGTATACATCACCCACATTAAAGTCATAGCCTTCCGGTCTGTCAGCCTCGTAATTGCCGTTTCCGCTGATTTCTGTTATAAGATTGCTGCCCGGTTCAAAAACTCCCGCCAAAAGTGAATTGTCCATTGCTGTGATCGTACCATCCTCTGATGCCGTGATCTGATATCTCGACAGTTTTTCCTTAGCCTCATCAAGATAAAGCTGCGCAACCTCTGTATCCTTATCAAGCTGGGCTATATCGCTTGAATAATCCTGAGTATCATCGATTTTCATAATAGCCCTGTAGTGCTCTGCTAAAAGCTTATTCTGACTGATCTGCCCGCTGTAGTCCTCAATCTTTTTCTGTATCTCCCCGGATTTAAAAGCCACCAGTATATCACCCTTTTTCACATGATCACCCACTGCCACATTTACCTTTTCGAGCGTAAGCTCCGTGTTTGTCGCACCATAGGAAAACCTGGTATAGCCCTGCGCGCTCAGACTGATGGTAGTCTGCGGTGTGAGTGAACCGCTCTGTACCGTAACTGTCTGGTATGATATTTTCTCGTAGGAAGCTCTGTCCGTCTGTGCAAGCTCCTTTTGTGCCGCCCCACATCCTGAAAATAAAATAGAGGTAATTGCAGCGGCAAGTGTCAAACGCCCTACATATTTTTTCTTTTTATTAATCATATATTTTCCACATCTTTTCCAAATAAATATGAACCTGATCTATTATCTAAAAATGTAACTCCATGTATAAACTTTATTGCAGCCAATAACAGTATCTTATATTAGATCATCACTCCTTATGATCGTGCCGTCTATCGCATTCACATACACCGGATATCTGTCGTAGCCCTTATCCTGTTTTGACAGACACCATGCCGGAACATAAGTACATTTATCCTTGTCAGATGCATCCTTCAAACGGATATATCCGAGCTTTAGATTGTTGTAAGTGTGATTTTGTGTAAAATCATACTGATCTGAGTTTTTTGTCATGTCATCCTTGATGATCTCTTTAATAGTGTCCATTGACAAGAGTTCTACGTTTTTTGACTCATTTACAATATCAACCGGGTAAGAAACAGTAAATTCCGTCACTCCCTGATCCGTCACAATAAAGGAACTGCTGCCATATGGCATAAAATCATCATAGTTATCGAGTGTCTCCCATATATCCATATTCCGGGTGAAATCGAGTGACTTGCAAAACGCTATGCCATCCACACCCTCGCCATAATCTATGATATATCCCCAGGCTGTATCCTTTATGACGCTCTCTTTATCATCAGTTTTTACAGTATCATCACCATCCTCTATCACTCCTGCGCTCCACTCGTAGTCTGATGTTCCTATATATACCTGTGAAGCCATGCCTAATTTATTTTGAAATTCTTCTGCCTTTTTTATAGCTTCGTCTTTTGATAATGCACACTCATTATCATATGAAGATGTAGTATCTCCACCTGTAGAGCCTCCGTTAAATCCCTCTACACCTTTCTCCTCTGCAAAGGATGGTGGTCCGTAATAGCCATACTCACTATCATCGTATAATGTCCCCTCACTTCCTGCCTTAAGAGGCTGTGCTGAAATATATTCAAGAGAGCCGTCCTCAGCAATTCCAAATCTAAGCTCACAGAAAACATTACCAATATATCCCAGATACTCATTACAATCCGTATAATCTGTAGCTTTTTCACGCGTATCCAGTGCAGACGGTTCTGCCTTTTCATACTGTTCCAGCAGATCATTTTCACTTTTCATCACCCTGCTGACGCCCTCTTCTGTGATAAGTCCCGCATCAATTTCCTGCTGATACCCGGCAATCTCATTTTTTACAACCTCCATGCTGTGATATATCTCTTCTTTCGTATAATGAGGTATGTCGTGATAATATACGGTACTATAGCCAAAATAAGCCTCTATCACACTCTTTTTGAAATCGGCACCCACCTTTATATTCTTCACCTCAACAACCGACATGCTTTTGCAGTCCGGCAGGGTAATGTCTGCTGAAATATCCACATCCACACTTTTATCCGATATCTCAACAGAAAAGCTGTCATTCCATTTCGTACTGTCGTCAAATGCACTTATATCACTTCCTGCTTTTGTGTTTATATTTTCAGTTTCCATATTATAATCTACTTTTTTTCCTGAACAGCCGGTTAATGCTATTGCAAGAACCAACGCCGATATAATAACGTTTTTCCTCTTCATAGCCTCTCCTTTACAGTGAATTTTCCAAATTTATGATCGTTCCATCTATAGCGTTTACAAAGATAGCATTTTGCTCATTGGAGTAGTCTACCAGACGTGACAGTGCCCACGCCGGAACATAGCTGTATTTTCCCTGCTCACTGTCACTTCTTATCTTAAGATAACTAAGCTGTAGCTTATTGAATGACGATGCAATATCATATTTATCAGGATTTTCCGTAATCTCCGCCTTGATGATCTGCTCTATATTTTTCAGAGAAATAAGCTCCACATCCTTATAGATCTGTGTTACATTTACCGGATATTCCATCTGCACATCAATTATTCCATCATCAGTGACTGTAAGAAGTGTACTGTCAGGCAGTGTAACATCATCTATATCACTATCAATTGCTTCATACCCCGACAAATAGGTATCCATATCAAATCCATCCTTAAATGTGATTCCGTCTATGCCGGTCGCGTATGAATAAATATATCCCCACACTGCTGTCTGATAGTCATTTCCCTCTTCGCTGTTATTAAACCCTATCCAACTGCACTCACATTCACCTCGTTCCACCAGATCGGATAGTAAAATGTAGCCAGTTCCCCTCATGCGTT
>UMDG01035216.1_pt1 | contig 13972 bp, 7 predicted proteins | sample 1964431 | NCBI WGS metagenome assembly UMDG01 (sample SAMEA4835988, study PRJEB28245) | human gut metagenome | biome: gut microbiome; material: fecal sample | place: Denmark | collected 2008 | reverse complement strand
GGCGGGCGGCTGCTGCGCGGGGCGACTGGCGAAACGGTGGACGAGGGTTACATCCGCTGAAAAAGTGCCAGAGGCAGCAATGTCCCCTGTCTCCTTCGCACGCGCGGTGGAGGACAGCGCCCGAACCATGCTCCTTGTCTGCGGCACGATGACGATGCTTCGCGTCTTTGCGACGCTGACGGACTTCCTGCCTGATGCGATGCGTCTCCCGCTGACGACGCTGCTGGAAGTCACGACGGGCGCGGTGACGATCGCAAACCTGCCGGCACCTCTGCCTTTGCGGATTGCTCTCCTGTCCGCAGCGACGGGTTTCGGCGGCTGCGCAGTCATCATACAGAACCGCGCGCTGTACCCGCGGGGATTGATGCGGCTGGGCGAACAGCTGGCGTGGCAGGCGCTGCACGGCGTGATTTCGGGGGCATTGGCGCTGGGAATTGCGCTGCTGGTGCTGAGCGCGGGCGGAAATTTGTAACAGAAAATTTGTGATGGATAGCTGAAAGAATCCGGATTACAGCTTGTCAACTGGGGAAAAAGCAAGTATAATATATTCTGCGGAGTTCTGCGAAATTCTCCGCATCAGCAAAAAAGAAACCCGTCGGCTTCGGCGGAATTGAAGGAGTACCCAGAAAAAATGAAAAAACAGAATGCAGCGATTTGGTGCGCCCTGCTGCTGGTTGCCTTGCCCATTGCAGTGCTGCTGCTTGTGCCGTCGCCTTCCGCGCGGATTGTGGACGTGGTGCAGCCGCTGATGGAGTCAGAAGAGATTGATTATTGGAATCCCGACATCTTCTTTCTGACGAAATACGGCTTGACCGCTGCTATCAGCGTTCTGTGCGGTTTGGCGCTGACACTGCTGTACTCGCGCAAGCGCCTCTCGCTGGACACCCGCGCGGCAATCTGCACGGTTGGCGGCTTTGGCGCGCTGGTGGGCGCACGCGTGCTGTATATGCTTGCCCGGTATTCGTACATCATGGTTGATTTGGGCGGCAGCACGTTCTTCTGGCAGTTCTGGCAGGGCGGTTATACGCTCTATGGCGGCATCCTCGGCGGCATGGGCGCGATTACGCTGTATGCGAAACTGACGAAGCAGAAGGCGCTGCCTCTGCTGGACGCGGTGACGCCCGGCGCGCTGCTGGCGCTGTGCGGTCTGCGCCTTGCCGAGGGTTTCACGGGGCAGGGCTTCAGCAAACAGATGGACGATATCTGCTGGTACTTCCTGCCTTTCCAGAATGAGGACGGGCAGATGCTGGTTTGGGCATATGAAGCCATCGTTGCGGCAGTCGCACTCGTGATTGTGCTGGTGCAAGGGCGCAGGCAGAAAATTGCCGGGCGGACGCTGGAAACCGGGTTGACCATCATCAGCGTGATGCAGGTGCTGCTCGATTCGTGGCGCGCGGATGAGCTTATCCGCTTCGGCTTTGTCCGCCTGAATATGCTCATGGCGGCGCTGACGCTGGCGGTGCTGCTGGCATCACGCCTGACCCGCTGCATCCGCCGGGATGGGCTGAAAAGAATCAGCATTGCGCGCATCGTGATGCTGTTGGCCGGCGCGGGCGTGTGCATCGCCGTGGAATTTGCGCTGGACAAGTCTGCCATCAACAACGGAATACTTTATGGGGTGATGATGCTCGCGCTTGTGCCGATGTTCATCGCCGTGCTGCTGGATGACGGCCGCATTCAGACCGCCGAAGAAAGGAAATAAGCCATGCAGGTGACGCAACCGAACGAATTTTACAAGGGTCTGCCGAAAGAGGACGTATTCTTCGTCAAGGACGACCAGAACAACCCCGTCGGCGAGGGATTCCTGATTTATCAGTATCAGCCGACGATTTTCCCTTCGCGCCCGGTCAACATCTATTTCAGCATGACCAGCAAGCCGGAAGGCGAATACTGGCTGCTGGGGTCGCTTGCGGCGCGCGCGCGGCAGCTGCGCAATCAAGCGCCCGGTGCGGCGGCACGGCTGTACACAGCCGTGGATGTGCAGGACGAGCGCCAATTGGCGTTTTATGAGCACAACGGCTTCAAGATGGATTACACCGAGGATTTGGTGCGCCTGAACGACCCTGACGAAGTGCCGCAGCTGTTCAACTGCTCGTGCATCACGCTTCCGCTCAACACCGTGCAGGAGCAGATGGATTTGGTGTCGCGGATGCGCGGCGCCGGATTCAGCTACTTTGACCACGGCTTCCTGCTTCAGCAGATGAATCGGCAGAATTTCGCCGCGCTGGGCATCCTGTATGGGTCGAATCTGGTTGGTGCGTGCGTCGCCGCGGGGCAGTACACGTCGGCGGAGGTTATGGGGCTGTACATCGTGCCGGAGTTCCAGCGCAAGGGCTTGGGCACGCGTTTGCTCCAGCAGACGAAACAGGCGCTGGCGAGCACGGGCGTGACGGATTTGACGATGCGGGTGATGAGCGACAGCGAGCCGCAGGTGCGCTTGGTGCAGCGGTTCTATGCGGAATTGGTGGAACACACGAGTGTGTTCCCCTCGATGCAGATTTAAGAGGGGCGTGGCGATTGCTCTCTTGAATGGCTTCGCGGTGTACGCTTTTGTGACATTATGGTCATGTCGCAGGGGGAATCGCCTCCGCAGAGGCGAAATCCCTGCATCAACACGCGCATACAGCAGGAAAATGCGCACAACTTAAATCGCGCAAGGAGAAGACAAAATGGGCATCGTGTCGCTGAAAGACTACCGCTGGGATGGCAGCAAGAAGCTCGAATTGAAGGACGCGGAGACGGGCGCGCCGGAGTTCGTGGATAAAAAGACGCTCAAGGCGCAAACGATGGAGAACCTTGCGGAAGCGGCGGCACTGCAGGATAAACTCTATGCGCAGGGGCGCGAGGGCATCCTGATTGCCATTCAGGCGCGTGACGCGGCGGGCAAGGACAGCCTCATCAAGAAGGTGTTTGGGCAGCTGAACCCGGCGGCGCTGGAAGTCTCGGCATTCAAAGCGCCCAGCAAGGAAGAACTCAGCCATGATTATCTCTGGCGTATCATCCGCACCGTTCCGCCGCGCGGGAAAATCGGCGTGATGAACCGCAGCCACTACGAGGATGTGCTTGTGACGCGCGTGCACCACATGGAGAAGGGCTATGCCATGCCGTCGCGCGTGACGGACGACCCGGATTTCTACCCCAAGCGCTATCAGCAGATTCGCAATTGGGAACAGTACCTTTACGAGAACGGATACCGCGTCGTCAAGGTGTACCTGAACGTCAGCTGTGACGAGCAGAAGCGCCGCTTCCTGGACAGGCTGGAACGCGAAGATAAGCACTGGAAGCTCTCGGTGGATGACATGCGCGAACGCCGCCTGTGGAAGCAGTATGACGAAGCGTTCGAGGATGCCATCAATGCGACCGCGACGAAGGAATCCCCATGGTACGTCCTTCCGGCGGATGACAAGTGGTTCACGCGCTACCTGATGAGCGAAATTCTGCTGGATGTGCTGATGGATGTGAACCCGGATTATCCGCCGCTTGATCCGGCGGAAGCCGCGAAAGTTCCGACAATTCTGGCAGAGCTGGAGAATGGCGAATAATCAGCACAAAGTGTATTTTTTGCGGATTTCAAGGGAGAAATATGGAAGTACACATTTTGGTGTGTGCAAACCGGGTTGATTTTATGGGAAAGGCGCGGTATGATGAAGGACGTGCAGGGCGCAATGCCTTGCACGCAACGCCCGAAGGCAGATGCCTGAAATACAAAAGCATACAGCAATACGCCTTATGCGGCTCCTGCACAACGCCGTAGATTTCTCTCTTCCATGCTTCCCCGTCTACCCGATTCGTGGGCTGACGGGGATTCTTTTACTATAATGATACTATTTCCGAATTCACCTGCGCCTTTTCCGCACTGGAAATAGTATGAAAATCATGTTGTTAAGCAATCGCATCCGATTGAACAAAAACCCACGACTTTTCCTGCAAAAGCAAGAGGATTTTTCGCGGTTGATGGCGAATTAAAACGATTCGGACTGCACCTCGCTGTGGAAAAAACGGCAGAGCGTGCAGAACGAAAAACCAATCATTTTCCGGGCGTTTTCGCTGGTGGTGGCGGCGAAAAGCCCGACGGACGAGGTACTGGAATGGAAACAAACACCTATTATTATGCGGGCATTGACATCGGTTCTACCACCGTCAAGCTGGTGCTGCTGAACGAAGCGGGAGAAATGGTCTGGGGCGAATATCGCCGCCACTGCGCACACACGCAGGAGACACTGGCGGAGATGATGCGGGAAGCGCGGAAGAAACTCGGCGCGTGCCGCGTGAAGGTGCGCATGACCGGATCGGGCGCAATTTCGCTGGCGGAGGCGCTGCGCGTCGGGTTCGTACAGGAGGTCGTCGCGGTGGCGGAAGCGCTGCAGAAGGCCGCGCCGCAGACCGACGTCGCCATCGAATTGGGCGGCGAGGACGCGAAGATTATCTATTTCACCGGCGGATTGGAAGAGCGCATGAACGGCGTGTGCGCGGGCGGCACGGGGTCTTTTATCGACCAGATGGCGGCGCTGCTGAAAACTGATGCGCCCGGATTGAACGAGCTGGCAAAGCACTATCATGAGCTGTACCCCATTGCGGCGCGCTGCGGCGTGTTCGCCAAGAGCGACATTCAGCCGCTGATTAACGAGGGCGCGGCGCGTGAGGATCTGGCGGCGTCGATTTTTCAGGCGGTTGTGAACCAGACGATTTCCGGGCTGGCGTGCGGCAAGCCGATTCGCGGGCATGTGGCGTTCTTGGGCGGGCCGCTGCACTTTCTGTCCGAATTGCGGCAGGCGTTTGTCCGTACCCTGCACCTGACGGAGGAAACGGCGATTGTGCCGGAAAATTCGCACCTTTTTGCGGCGACGGGCGCGGCGATGGCGGCGCTTTCGGACGGCGAGGACGAAGCTGTGCCGATGGACAGCCTGCTCGAACGCCTTGAGCACGGCGTCATGCTGACCTTCGGCTTGAAGCACCTGCCGCCGCTGTTCCGCAATCAGGAGGAATACGCGGCGTTCAACCGCCGCCACGCACAGGCGAAGGTGCAGCGCGGCGATTTGGCAACGTATTCCGGCAAGTGCTATCTGGGCATTGACGCGGGTTCGACGACGACAAAGGTCGCGCTGATCGGCGAAAAGGGTGAATTGCTGTACAGCTACTACGCGGGCAATTCCGGCAGCCCGATTGAGACGGCGCGCACGGCGATGCGCGAACTGATGGAGAAGATGCCCGACACGGCGGTGATTGCGCGCTCCTGCTCTACCGGCTACGGCGAAAGCCTGCTGAAATCGGCGTTCCGGCTTGATGACGGCGAGGTGGAGACGATTGCGCACTGCACCGCGGCGGCGTTCTTTGACCCGAAAGTGGACTGTGTGCTGGATATCGGCGGGCAGGACATGAAGTGCATCAAGCTGAAAAACGGCTCGGTGGACACGATTCTGCTGAATGAAGCGTGTTCGTCCGGCTGCGGCAGCTTCTTGGAAAATTTCGCAAACTCGATGGGCTACACGGCGGAAGGATTCGCAGCGGAAGCCCTCTTTGCGCCCGCCCCGGTTGATTTGGGAACGCGCTGCACTGTGTTCATGAACTCCAACGTCAAGCAGGCGCAGAAGCAGGGCGCGACAATACAGGACATCAGCGCGGGTCTGGCGTGCTCGGTCATCAAGAATGCGCTGTTCAAGGTCATCAAACTCGCTGATCCGAAGGAACTGGGGCAGCATATCGTCGTGCAGGGCGGCACGTTCCACAATAAGGCGGTGCTGCGCGCATTTGAGCAGCTTGCGGGCGTGGAGGCCGTCTGCCCGGATATTTCCGGCATGATGGGCGCGTTCGGTGCGGCGCTGATTGCGCGCGACCGGGCATCGGGCAGCGATACACCCTCCTCTACCCTGCCGATTCAGGACATTCTAGGCTTGCAGTGGCAGACGCGGACGGCGCGCTGTCAGGGCTGCACGAACCACTGTATGCTGACGGTCAGCCTCTTCCCCGGCGGACGGCGGCACATCACGGGCAACCGCTGCGAAAAAGGGCTGGGCAAGACCGCAGCGGGCGAAAAAGGCCCGAACGTGATGGCGTACAAGCTCAAGCGCATGTTCGACTATCAGCCGCTGACCGCCGAACAAGCCACGCGCGGCGAACTGGGCATTCCCCGCGTGCTGAACATGTATGAGAACTTCCCGTTCTGGATGACGCTGCTGACGAAGCTGGGTTTCCGGGTGGTGCTGTCCCCCGCGTCCAGCCGCGCAATCTACGAAAAGGGCATGGAGTCCATCCCGTCGGAAAGCGAGTGCTATCCGGCGAAAATGGCGCACGGGCATGTGCAGTGGCTGATTGATCAGGGCGTCGGGACAATCTTCTATCCGAGCGTGTTCTACGAGCGGCAGGAGGATATGAAGACCCAAAACCACTTTAACTGTCCGATGGTTGTGGCAAATCCGGAGAACATCGCCAACAACGTCGAGGACGTGACCGAGGGTCGCGTGCGGATGCTTAAACCGTTCCTCGCGCTGACCAGCGAAAAAACGGCGGCGGATGCGCTCGTGCGCTTCTTCCGCAAGACCTTCAATATCCCGGAGCAGGAGGTTCGCGACGCGGTTCACGCGGGCTGGGACGAGCAGCAGTGTGCCAAGACCGACGTGCGCGCCGAGGGTCTGAAGGTGCTGCAATGGATGGAGGAAAACCATCGGAAGGGCATCGTGCTGGCGGGTCGCCCGTATCACGTTGACCCGGAAATCAACCACGGAATGCCGGAGCTGATTGCCTCCTATGGGCTGGCGGTGCTGACTGAGGACAGCATCCCTGCTTCCTTCCACGGCGAGCATCCCCTGCGCGTGAGCGACCAGTGGGTGTACCATTCCCGCCTGTATGTGGCGGCGCAGTTTGTCTGCCAGCGGGATGATTTGGAGCTGATTCAGCTCAACTCCTTCGGCTGCGGGCTGGACGCCGTGACGACCGATCAGGTGGCGGAAATTCTGGAACGCTGCGGCAAGCTGTATACGCTCATCAAAATTGACGAGGTGAACTCGCTGGGCGCGGCGCGCATCCGCGTGCGTTCCCTGCTGGCGGCGATGGCGCAGCGCGAAAAGCGCGGCATCGTGGCGCATCCTGTGCCCGCGACGTATCATCGCGTGGAATATACCCGCGACATGCAGAAGAAGGGCTACACCATTCTTGCGCCGAACATGTCACCGATTCATTTCCGTCTGCTTCAGCCGGTGCTGGAGAAGTACGGGTATCACATCGTCATGCTGGAAAACGATACACGCTCCGCGATTGATACGGGCCTCAAATTCGTCAACAACGACGCTTGCTATCCGTCCATCATCACCGTCGGGCAGATGATGGAAGCCGTGCTGTCCGGCAAGTACGACACCGACCGCCTTGCCCTCGCCATGACGCAGACGGGCGGCTGCTGCCGCGCAAGCAACTACGTCGGTTTCATCCGCCGCGCGCTGGCGAAAGCCGGACTGGGGCATATCCCGGTTATCTCCATTAACGCCAACGGCATGGAAACGAACGAGGGCTTCCACTTCACCCTGCCGATGCTCATCGGCGCGGCGCAGGCGATTGTTTTCGGCGATTTGCTGATGCGCTGTCTGTACCGGGTGCGCCCCTACGAAATCGAGGCGGGCAGCGCCAACCGGCTGGCGGAAACATGGTCGCAGAAGATCATCGACCATCTGGTGAACGGCACGGGACGTTACGGCGACCTCTGCCAGCAGCTTGTGGACGACTTTGACCATCTGCCGATTCACGAGGACATGAGGAAGCCGCGCGTGGGCATCGTCGGCGAAATTCTGGTGAAGTATATGCCCGTGGCGAACAACCACTTGGTGGATCTGCTGGAGGAAGAGGGCGCGGAAGCCGTTGTGCCCGACCTGATGGACTTCATGAACTACTCCGTTTACAACGGCAAGTTCAAACACGAGTATCTGGGCAAGGGCTGGACAAGCGAAGCGAGCGCGGTACTGGGCGTGAAGGGCATTCGCGCCCTGCGGCGCCCCGCGTTGAAGGCTTTGGAAAAGTCCAAGCGCTTTGAACCGCCGATGCATATTGAGCAGATTGCGGAGCTGTCCGACCCATTCCTTTCGCAGGGCAATCAGTACGGCGAAGGGTGGTTCCTGACGGGTGAAATGGCGGAACTGCTGCTGACGGGCGTGCCGAATATCGTGTGCATTCAGCCGTTTGCGTGCCTGCCGAACCATGTGGTGGGCAAGGGGGTCATCAAGCAGCTGCGGAAGAAGTATCCGCAGGCGAATATCTGCGCGGTGGACTTTGACCCCGGCGCGAGTGAGGTGAATCAGCTCAATCGCGTGAAGCTGATGCTTTCCGCCGCACGGAAAAACATGGAGCAGGCGGCACAAAAGAGCTAAACACGCGGAAGAAGCATGGAAGAGAAGCCAACTCAATCGCGCGAAAGGGGTCAAGGGGGAAATTCCCCCTTGCGGAGTCCAGAGGCAGCGCCTCTGGTGGGGGGTGGGGCAACGCCCCAATTGTTCCACGGGCGACCAGTATGCGAAACGCGCTCAACAAAGGCGCAGGCAGCGAAGCGTCCCTGCCAGTAACTTCGCGCTCCCGCAGGAGCGCCCCCAAGCTGCTTTATCCACAACTTGCATATTGTCGCGCCAGATGGGCGCGACCGACCAGCATGGGAGAAGGTTTTCTTTCGATGCTGGTCTTTTTCGTTGCAGGAGAAAAACGGAGAGCGTATCCTGCCGCAATAGAAAAGCCCCGGCAGCCGCTGGACAATCGTCCTTGTGTGCTGCTGGGGTTGTTATGCAGTTGGAAAATGTGTTACGCCTGCTCGAACTGCGAGTTGTACAGCTCGGCGTAGAAGCCGCCTTTTTGCAGCAGCTCCTCGTGCGTGCCGGATTCGATGATGTCGCCGTGGCGCATGACCAGAATCTTGTCCGCGTTTTTGATGGTGGAAAGGCGGTGCGCAATGACGAACGAGGTACGCCCCTTTGTCAGCGTGTCCATCGCCTGCTGAATCAGCATTTCTGTGCGTGTATCGACGGAGGACGTCGCTTCGTCGAGAATCAGCATCGGCGCGTTTTCAATCATCGCGCGGGCGATCGTCATCAGCTGCTTCTGTCCGGCGGAGAGGTTCAATTTGTCGGACAGCTGGGTGTCGTAACCCTCCGGCAGGGTGTGGATAAGGTGGTACAGCCCCGTCGCGCGGGTCACTTGGTCAAGCTGCTCGTCCGTAATACCCTCCTTGCCGTAGCAGAGGTTGTCGCGGATACTGCCCTCGAAGAGCCAAGTGTCCTGCAAGACCATGCCGAAGAGGTCGTGCACATGCTCGCGCGTCATCTGCGACAGCGGTACGCCGTCAATGCGAATTTCGCCGCCGCCCAGCGGATAGAACTTCATCAGCAGATTGACCATCGTGGTTTTGCCCGCGCCGGTCGGGCCGACGATGGCGACCTTCTGACCCGGCTGCACATGCTCGGAGAAGTCGTGAATGATGATTTTGTCCGGCGTGTAGCCGAAGCGGACGTGGTCGAACGCCACTTCGCCGCGGACGGTTTTCGTCTGCGCGGGCAGGTGGGATTCGTCGGGCATTTCCTTCGCTTCGAGGAACTCAAAGACGCGCTCTGCCGCCGCCGCCGCGGATTGCAGGTTCGTCGCCGCCTGTGCAAGCTGGCTCAGGGGCGATGTGAACAGGCGCACATACATCATGAAGGCGACAATCACGCCGAAGGTAATCGTGCCGTTCATCGCCAGCACCGCACCGACGACGCACACCGCCACATACGCGAAATTGCCGATGAAGCCCATCAGCGGCATCATCAGGCCGGACATGAACTGGCTCTTCCAGTCTGTCTCCTGCATTTTGCTGTTGATGCGGTCGAACGCCTGCTGTTCGCGCTGCTCCGCGCCGAAGAGGCGGACGACATTGTGCCCTGTGTAGATTTCTTCAATATGGCCGTTCAGATCGCCCAGCCACCGCTGGCGCGCGACGAAGTACTTCTGCGAGCGGCTCATGATGCCAAGCATCAGCCCGAAGCCCAGCATCGACGACACAATCGCCGTCAGCGCCATGACCCAGTTCGTCGAGAGCATCATCACGACACTGCCGATGAACATCGTCACGGCGGAGACAAGGCTGGTCAGGCTGTTCTGCAGCGTCTGCCCGATGGTGTCCACATCGTTGGTGACGCGGGAGAGCACGTCGCCGGTGGAGGTGGACTGGAAGTAGCTGACCGGCAGGCGGTTGATTTTGTGGGATATGCCGTCGCGCAAGCCCCGGTTGACCTTCTGCGTGACGACGGTCATCACCAGCCCGGTCATAAAACTCAGCAGCGCGCCGACGACGTAGAGAATTATCAGCGTGATGCAGATTTTCTGGATGGCGGGCATGTCAATCTCGCCGCGCAGCCCGGCGGTAATCAGGTTGGTGATTTCGCTGATTTTGTTCGGGCCGATCAGGCGGATAATGACGCCCGCCAAGTCGCCCAGAATCGCGATGCAAATGACCGGATAGAAGGGCTTGCAGTGGCGGATGAGCTTCCCCAGTGAACCGCGGAAGTCCTTCGCCTTTTCGCCCGGTACGCCCCGCCCGCGCATTCCGGGATGACCGCCCGGACGGCGTTTCGTTTCACTCATGACGCAAGTTCCTCCTTTGACAGCTGAGAATACGCGATTTCCTGATATACCTTGCAGCTTTCCATCAGCTCGCGGTGCGTGCCCTTGCCGACAATCGCGCCGTCCTCAATGACGAGGATGCAGTCCGCGTCGCGAATCGTGCCGATGCGCTGGGCGACGATGATGTTCGTCGTGCCGCTGGTCTGTTCGCGGAGCGCCTGACGCAATGCATGGTCGGTCTTGTAGTCCAGCGCGGAGAAGGAGTCGTCAAAGACGAGAATTTCCGGGTCGCGCGCCACTGCGCGGGCAATGGACAAACGCTGCTTCTGCCCGCCGGAGAAGTTCGAGCCGCCCTGCGCGACTGTGCCGGAATACCCGACCTCCGGGGATTCGACAAATTCCGCCGCCTGCGCGATAGCAACCGCCTTGCGGATGGCAGCGCCCGACGCGTTGTCCTCGCCGTAGCCGACGTTGCTGCTGACCGTGCCGGAGAACAGGAACGCCTTCTGCGGCACAAAGCCAATCTTGCTGCGCAGGGCGTCCTGCGTGTAGTCACGCACGTCCACGCCGTCTACCAGCACCTGCCCGCTTGTTGCGTCATACAGGCGCGGAATCAGGTTGATGATGCTGCTCTTGCCGCAGCCCGTCGCGCCGATGAGGGCAACCGTCTGTCCGTGATGTGCGGTGAAGGAGATGTGGTGGATGGTGTCGCCGTCGGCATCGGGATAGCGGAAGGAGACGTCACGGAACTCGATTTCGCCCTTCATTCCGGGCTTGCCCTGCGTTTCCTTGCCGTCCACAATGCGCGCCTTCGTGTCCAGCACCTCATTGACGCGGCCCGCGGAAACGGTCACGCGCGGCAGCATGACGAAAATCATCACCAGCATCAGGAACGCCATGATGACCTGCATCGCGTACTGCATAAAGACCACCATGTCCGAGAACAACCCAATGCGTTCCATCATCGCGGCGGGCGACGTGACCGCAATCGCACTGATGAGCGCCGCACCGATCCAGTAAATGCCCAGCGTCAAGCCGTTCATCGCCAGATTCATGCCCGGATTCATGACGGACATGGCGATATTCGCCTGCTGGCTGTTGCGGGTCATTTCCTCGTTTGCCTTGGCGAATTTGCCCTCCTGATAGTTTTCCGCGTTGTAGGCGCGCACGACCTGCAAGCCCGTCAGGTTCTCACGCGTGATGCGGTTTAGGTTGTCCGTCAGCGCCTGCATTTTCTTCATGCGCGGCACGGCGTAGAGCATGATGAACACCAGCAGTACGCACACGAACGCAATCACGCCGCCTGTCAGCAGCGACCATTCCCAGCTCTTCGTGCTAATTTTGCCCACGGCAATGAATGCCATAATCGGCGCTTTAATCAGCGACTGCATCCCGAAGGAAAAGAACATCTGCAATTGCGAAATGTCGTTGGTTGTGCGGGTAATCAGGCTGGCGGTGGAGAAACGGTTGATTTCCTCGTTTGAGAAGCCGACCACCTTGCGGTACATTTCGCCGCGCAGCCGAGCGGAGAAGCGTGATGCAATCTGTGCGGTAAAGAATGTCGTGCAGACCGTCAGCAGCATTGACCCCAGCGCGCACAGCAGCATCTTGCCCCCTGCGAGCAGGATATCGCTCATCTGGCTGCCTTCCGTCTGCACCAGACGGGTGATTTCCGACATATAATCAGGCAGGGCTAAGTCAAGCTGCACCTGCCCCACAATCAGCACTACACAGGCGGCGACGAGCAGCCACTCTTTCCACCTGAGGTGTTTCAAAATCCGTAGCATGGGTTTCAATCCCTCCTTTTCTGTTTGCGTCCGCCATCATACCATAGAAAGATGGATTCAGAATGAACTGGCAGAACATTTTTCAAGATTTTTGGCACTTCGCAGGGAAATTGCGCCTTGATGCGTTTATATAGGTAGGGAAATACCTCCAAAGGAGTTGAGAACGATGAAGAAACGGTGGATTCTGCTGATTTTGCCCTTGATGATGATGGTAATGCCTGTTGCCTCCGCGAACGGCTGGGGCTTGCCCGAGGCCTTGGTGCCGCTTGTGTCGAACACGAATGATTATGACGACTATTATCATTTGGCGGATGATTATGCGCGGAAGGAGAATAGCGCGCGCATCATCATGCAGAGTCGCTATCACAATCAGCTGATTGCGGCGGAAAAGGGCGCAGACGGTTGGAAGAGTGTTATTGTCTCGACGACCGCCGTCTATCAGCCGTCGGAGCAGAGCACATCCGGGAAGCCGAAGCTCGCGCGCATCAATAACGGCTTTGAGTTGGCGTATCCGAAGGTGAAGGAACTGTACCGCTTTGAGTACATCAGCAATGACTGGGGTGAAATGGCGTATACGCTGATGTATGCGAAGATGGGTAGCGTGGAGATAGAGCGGAAAGAATCCTATCGCTATCTGGTGACGCAGGGCACAGACAGCGCCATGTGGTCGGAGGAGGTCACGCTGGAGAACTTCAACATTCACAATATGCCCCGACGCGGCGTTGGCGACGTGCGCCGGATGCGCAATGTATACAGCAGCATAGCGCTGTATTACAGTTACGACAACGTGGGCTGGATTGGCGCGCAGAATGTTCCGGGGAAGAAAAGCGGCAAGCAGTCGTACCCGGTCTATGCCGCGCCGAGTACGGAGGCGTCCCGCGCGGCGAAGGGGAAAGCGTCGTTCAGCACGGGGGATGAGTATCGCCTGTATTGCACCGAAGGAGACTGGTCGCTGATTGAATACCGCGTCAGCCAGCGGACGAGCCGCTTCGGGTGGGCGCAGATTGGGCAGCCGCCCCAGAGCCTGCGCTTGCATATCCCGATGCTGACGGCGTATGACACTTACCTGACCGACGACCCGCACGTCAGCGAATACCATCAGGCGGAGCTGCCCGCCGGGACGAAGCTGACGATGTGGTATCTGCTGGGCGTGAACGACGACTGGGCATATGCCTACGTAGAAGCGACGGTGGACGGCAAGCCGATGTGCGGGTTTGTGCCGCGGCGCGACGTGGTGATTGACGAAGTGGAACTGCCGGACGAAGCAGCGAAATATGTCGGCAGCTGGTATCTGTATTCCGGCAGTGAAATCGGCTATCTGTACCTTCGGCTGGACGCGGACGGGCGCTTCTACTGCTCAGACACCGACGGCGCGCAGCCCTACGGCGGCACATGGTGCGTGGTGCAGAATCCGATGGCTGGGGAGGACAACTTCTGGATTTCGGCGGAAAGCATCCTTGTGCTGAATTACAGCGACAGCATGACGATGCGCTTCGGCGTGGACTATATCGTGTCCACGACAGAGGAGGACGGCGAAGGGTTGACCCTGCCGCTGGTGAATCTCGCCTACGGGGAGGGCGGATGCACCTACGTCCCCTATGGCGCGGTGGACAGATACG
>UMDG01059767.1_pt1 | contig 14013 bp, 13 predicted proteins | sample 1964431 | NCBI WGS metagenome assembly UMDG01 (sample SAMEA4835988, study PRJEB28245) | human gut metagenome | biome: gut microbiome; material: fecal sample | place: Denmark | collected 2008 | reverse complement strand
TTTCCCTATCGGAAATCATGGCCAATGGGGAGCTTATCATGCTAACCATCAACGGGCCAGAAACATATTATGATTATCATGGTAAGGGCATGGGATTGCAATACCTGCTTTGTGAGCGGTTCGCCCAACACATAGGTGTATCATTGCGTGTAGAACTCTGCCGAGACACGACCGAAATGGTGCGCAGGCTGACAGAGGGCGAGGGAGACTTGATAGCTTTTCCCTTGCCCACATCCATGCGAAACGCAGGGCTACGCTTCTGCGGAGCGGGTAACGACAGCACCCGGTGGGCCGTGACAGCCGACAACACGGGCTTGGCCGACACGCTAAACAGTTGGTTCCAGCCAGGGCTTTTGGCCAAGGTCAGGGAAGAGGAAGACTTCCTGCTCTCCTCCCGCAGTGTTCGCAGGCAAGTGTTCTCGCCCATGCTCAACAGGGGAAAGGGCATCATTTCCAAATACGACCATCTCTTCAAGCGTTACGCCCCAGCCGCTCGCATGGATTGGCGACTCATGGCGGCTCAGTGTTACCAGGAGAGTTGCTTTGATCCCCATGCCCAGTCATGGGCTGGAGCACGGGGATTAATGCAGATCATGCCTGGCACGGCAGAGTTATTGGGGTTGCCCATCAGCAGCATCAACGACCCTGAGTCTAACGTGGAGGCCGCCGCACGCTATATGGCGCAGCTGCAATCCAAGTTTTACGATGTGCGTGACCCGTCACAACGGGTACTCTTTGCCTTGGCCAGCTATAATGGAGGCTATCATCACGTGCGTGACGCCATGGCCTTGGCCGCCAAACACGGCCGAAATCCCAGCCGTTGGGATCATGTCAGCGAATTTATCCTTAGACTGCAATCGCCCGCTTACTACCGTGACCCCGTGGTGAAATATGGTTACATGCGCGGCAGCGAGACGGCGAACTACGTGGAGCGCATACGCAATCGATGGGCAAACTATAGGGGAGTGGCTGGCTCCAGCGGTGGAATGGGAGGAGGAGGATTCCATGGCATTCCCGCCAAAGCCAAACGGAAGCACAAATATCAATTGTAACGGCGGAATGGATAAAATCTAAAAAAAATCCCAGAAATATTTGGTGGATACGATAAAAGTGTGTACCTTTGCACTCGCTTACGAAGAAAGAGGCTCCGTAGCTCAACTGAATAGAGCACTTGACTACGGATCAAGAGGTTCCGGGTTTGAATCCCAGCGGAGTCACTCTTCAGGAAAGCGACAACGGATGGCTCCGTAGCTCAACTGAATAGAGCACTTGACTACGGATCAAGAGGTTCCGGGTTTGAATCCCAGCGGAGTCACTACCAAAATCAAAGGAAAAGTGCCAAGTATCTAGCTTGGCACTTTTTCGTTTTAATAACGCCTATGAACCCGATTTGGGCTCAATCCCAATCGGTGATTAGCCCACATAAGACCCACGTTTTCCCTAAAGAGAAGCTCTTTGGGGTAAAGCAAAAAAGAGATGAGACCACTTGAGCCTCATCTCTTTCTTATTTGTCGGGGCGACAGGATTCGAACCTGCGACCGCCTGGTCCCAAACCAGGAGCGCTACCGGGCTGCGCTACACCCCGAGGGTACCATAAACCCTAATTGCGGTGCAAAGGTAGTTACTTTTATTCAAACTACCAAACTTTCCCGCCTTTTTTTCTTGCGGCGGCAAAAAACAAGCAGTCACGGGGAGACTTGCCAATAGGGAAGAGAGCCGGCCAGGCTTATACTGTATGCTAAAAACCAAGGTTAATTTATACCCCTTGCCTGTCGCCTGCCAACGAGGTTGTATGGCAAGGGGGGCACAGACGGACAATTTTGCCTATAGAGTGCCAATACTGCCGTGCTACAAAAGCAATAGTACTGAAACTCAATATCAGTAGTACTGAAAACGAATATCAGTAGTACTGAAATCCAAAAGCAGTGGTATTGCCCTAGAGATGCCTTATAATCACCAGCAATAAATTGCCGCCCGCCACAATGGATGGCGAGCGGCAATCGCTTGCTTATTGGGAATTGTTTTTTAAAGAGAGAGATTTCCGGTTGGCTAGTAATCTAGGCTTGAGATGGCGAGCTTTAAGAGTTCGCGGTCATACGGGTCGTTTGCGGAGCCATACAAGGTCTTGATGCCCTTGATACAGGTTACCCGCTCTTCCTTGCTCAGGAGCTTGCTGTGCTCGCGACACATATCGACCAGCTTGCTGGCCAACGCAGGCTTTACGCCACCTATCTCGCTCACCTTGGGGTTCAGGAAGGCAGACCTCAGCGCGGAGAAGCGCTTGAAGAAGTCCGAGCTGTTTTTTATCGTCCCGTCATAGCCTTTACCCGAGAAGACCACTTTCGAGTCGGTCACATCGCCTATCTTCAGTGCCTTTCTCACGGCTTCGGCCACGTCGTCCGTATCGGTTTTCCGCTTTTGTGGGTCAGGGCTATATATCTCCACGACTTGTCCACTCAGTTTGCCTTCTTTTTTCGTGGCTGTCCACCATATCGCGTAAAAATAGCGGCGCAGGCTGTCTTGGCCGTCGCGGACGAACATCAAGCGGTAGTTCCTGTCCTTATACGAGCCGAATGTCCATGACTTGTCAAGCTTTTCGCCATAGCTTACTTTAGAGAGTATATTGTCGTCCATTCCGGCATCCCTGCACTGCACTTTGTAGGCCACGCCCGTGTCCTTGTTGAAAGCCTCCAGCATCTTGTCCAACTCCTTTCGCTTCATTGCCGGCAACTCAAAGGCATAGCACTTATAGTATGATGTCTTCTTCACTCCCTCATGCACACAGCTTTCCGTGCTCACGCTGGTCTTGATGTATGAAACCAGCTGCTTGTCGGCGATGAAGCGCTGGATGGCACTCTTCAAGTTTTCTTGCGCACTCGACGCCAATGGCATCGTGGCGCATAACAATGTGATGGCTAAAAGTCTCATGGTTCTCATATTTGTAATGGTTTAGTAACACTCTTCTTCCTCTTCATAGTTTTCCATCGCGATGATATACAGGTCGACCCCCAACTGCACCTGTCGGTATTCCTCGTAGATGGCGTTGAGTATTTGCTCTTGTCGCCACTCGGCTTCCCTCACCTCTCTTTTGGCCAGTGACTCAGCGTCATTCTTGGTGGAGTCAACTTTTGCTTCCGCCATATACACCTTGGGCGGCATGGCCTTGAAGCGGTCTCTCCTCATGCGGCGACGGGGCTTCTCCTTGGGCGCGATGGTGGTAGTGGAGTCGGTCAGTAGCGTGTCTGGCTTGGTCACAGGCTCTTTCCGCACGGGTTGCTGTGCAGCCGGGACGCTATTGGCCACCTGTCGTGGTTCCTTGCCCGGCCAAGCCACGATGAGGAGCAAGGCCAGGGCGGCAGCTGCCATGATTGCGCAATACAGCTTGCGCAAGTTGGCGGCTCTCCTGGTGCCTTTCGGTTGTCCCTTGGCGGGCATGCCCTCGTCAAACCAGGCGAACATCCGCTTGTATGGCAACAGGTCTTCGTCCACCTCGTGGGTGCGCATGTATTCAGCCAGACGGCTTTCTTCCTCTATGGAAGTAAGGCCTGCCATGAAGCGCTCTATCAGTCTGTGTATGTCTTGTTCCATGTCTTTATCTTGTTCTTTTTTTGAATTCGTTCAGCATCTTGACCCGCGCCCGTGAAAGGATAGTGGATACCGATGACTTCCTGACGCCTACTATCTGGGCAATCTCTTCGTGGCTTTTGCGTTCCACTTGCCTTAACCAGAGTATTTGGTATTCCGTGGAGGGCAATGCGGCAAGGCAATTTTCCAGCCAGGCCAAGGTTTCTTTGTCCTCGATGGCACGATCAGGACTTACCGTATTGTTGTCTATGACATTTCGGTCACCATCCAAGGACAGGGCGTTTTGCCGCCTGTGGTTGTCTATGGCACTGTTGTGTGCAATGCAAGAAGCCAACTTCTCTAAATGCGCTTGGCTATTGATCCTGGAGCGCAGAGTCCATAGCTTCAGCATGGTTTCTTGCGCGATGTCCTCGGACTCATCCCTGTCGCCAGTGAATGCCAAGGCCGTGGCGAAAGCTCTTTGCCTAACGCTTGTAGCTATATGTTCAAACTCCGCTTGTTCCATAAATCGTTCTCTATCCCATTAACGTTTTATCTCTCGAAAACAAAACACGGTTTAAGATTTTTTAAGTATAAAAACGCCTCTAAAGGGATTTTTCCAGCCTACTTGAAGTATGTCGAAAACAAAACAAGTTATTTTGCCCTTCAATTTAACTTGTTTTGTTTATCAAAATAACTTGTTTTGGTCATCAAAACAACTTAAATCGCCGACCAAAACAAGTTAATTTGGATGGGGTGAAATTGGGGTGAAATTACGATACTAGTCTCATGGCCGCACGATACTAGTTTCATCGGGGCTTGAGATTAGTATTATAGCCCAATGAGACTATATAAGCAATCATGGCAACGTATAGTCTTCGAGAAATTTTCCGTAGGCTTGCTGATAGCCATTGAATACATTGATGTCCACCTCGCCATGTATGCCGCTCACCTTACCGTCTTGGCAGAGTTGCCAGAACACAAGCCTTGCGTCTGGTTTATATTCGCCATAGCGGGCTATCCATACTTGGTAGTTACGCAACAGGTCTGGAGCGTTGACTAAATGGCGATTCATAAACTGCTGACTGATATAGAGTATCGGCTTGCGGCCACATTTTTTCTCCACCATGCGCAACCAGGTGCGCACGCGATGAAACAATGCGCTCTCACCGCCAATTTTCTTGATTTGCGCCTCCGAAGGCTCTACGTCTAGCACAGGAGGCAAGTCTCCGTGCTGGAGACGGGCATTCCGCAAGAAGTATCGGGCTTGTCGCTCAGCCGGGGTGAAGATAGAGAAGAAGTGATAAGCGCCCACCTTGAAGCCATGGCGGCGGGCCGCCGTATAATCAGACTTATAATAAGGATTGAGTACCGAGCTTCCCTCGGTAGCTTTGATATAAATGAAGCTCACGGGATAGTCCACTTTGTCGGCGTATCGCTTTTCGCTGCTGTTGCCCAAGTCTACTATGCGCAACTTCTTCCATTGTATGGCGTAACGTTTCCGGCCCTTCCCATGTTGGTATTTGGAAATGTCGATGCCGTAAATGCGGTCAGAACGATACAGCAACCTTTCGCCCATGAAGCGGTTTTCTTTCCATTCCCCCGTGCGCCAACCACGAGGATAGGTGACGCTGAAGCCGAAACCGTCGCGCTTTCCGGCGGTCCAGTGTCCCTCATAAAAACTGCCGTCATGGCCGACATGGGCACCATGGCCATGAGGACGGAAGAGGCTGTCAACCTGTCCCACATAAACACCCGACGAGTCTGGCCGCCAACGGAAGTGAATAGGGCGTCTATACATGGAAGACCCTAAGCTAGCGTAACGAGCCGCCAAACTGGGCGGCAAGCCGTGAATGTCCGCTTCGCCGTCTCCGACTTCCACTTGCATCCAGGTGACAGTGGAGCTATCCCCGCGGATGACATGGCAAGGAAGGGTGTGGGGTACTCCCGCCGTGTCCGCGAAGCATACGGAATGACGGGCTATATAGGCTATAGAGAGGTTGGACTTAGGGGGAATGGATTTCAACCGATAGAGTATGGAGCGCAAGGTATCCCGCTTGGCAACTTGTCGCAAATGATAGCGAATGGCCATCTCGTAGCCCTCATCTTGCACATGATGGGAACGAGACCAATAGTCAAACTCCCGCATATTCCATTCAGCCTGGTCCAGAGAGTGCTGAACTGAGTCTATGGCATTGGCCAAGAACTCATGGGCGGGTAGGGCGGCGTAACGGGCGCGCTCCAGGGAGTCGTTGAGCGCCACGGCCAACAATCCTTCCGAACCAGGCAACAACTCCCAACGATCCGCCCAGCAAGCACTGCTCTCCAAGGAGTCTCGCCCAAAGGTGAGCACAGTCTTGCCGTCTGCCCGCAACTCATAGTGAACACGGGTAATAACACGAGCCATAGCCTGCTTCACTTCACTCTTGGAGGCTGTAAAGCGGCAATATAGCGCGGCCAGGCAACAAAACGCAAACAACAGGGTGGCAAGCAACAGTTGCCACCCCTTACGGGAAATTCGCATACTATCCAGTCCGGTCTTACTTGTCAGACCAGTCTATCGTGCGGATGAACTCCAGCGTCTTCACCCAATCACAATTCATGGAGAAGGGGAGAGGAAACTCTTTCTCCTGGTTGAAGTAAGCGTCTACATACTCCAAGTCTGTCTCTTCCTGGAACAAGGGGTGGTCCTTGGTGGCTTGGCGAAAATAGAATTTCACCATGTCTACGTTCTTTTTCTTGCACTGGGCCAATCTCTCGAAATACACATTAATATATGTATTCATGGCGAAAGCCTGTTCATTCAGCATCTTGATCTTGGCGTTCAGCTTGTCATAATCAACGCTATTGCCCATCACATCTGTTGGCTGGATGACCTTTGCGCGAAGATAGGTCAACGCGTCGTACTTAAACAAGGCCACTTGGCGGTCTTGCTTGTTCTTGGAAGAGTCGTTAAACAAGGCATGAGCCCTGTTTACAATGTCGTTGAGCACGTCTTGCGCGGATACCTGAGAGGTCATGGCGAGACTCATCAGGGCAATCATTAACATCTTCTTCATCTTGTATTCCTTTTAATGTTACGTGTGCCGTTGCAAATAGAGCTCGTGGTCTATGCAACTAGGCAGCTCTTCTTTATAATGTGTTACTTCTATCAGGGTCTTGTTGTCACGGCGGCAGAACGCCTCTATCACGTCTTTCACCAATTGCCGGTTTACATTGTCCAGGCCGTGCAGCGGCTCGTCCAATATCAATAGCTCAGGGTCTTTAACGAACGCCCTGGCCAATAGCGCCAACCGCTGTTCTCCGCTGGAAAGACGCAAGAAAGAGCGTTCCTCTTTTCCCTCTAATCCAAAGATGGACATCCAAAAACGGCATTGTCCCAGTTCTTCTTCAGTGGGTTTCATATAAAGGCCTACAGAGTCGGTCAGCCCACTGGCCACCACCTTGATGGCGGGAATATCACGGTGGTAACTGCGGTGCAATTCGGGCGAAACATATCCGATATGCTTCTTGATGTCCCAAATGCTCTCGCCTGTTCCCCTGGCTTTTCCGAAAAGAGTGATATCGCAAGCGTAAGCCTGCGGGTTGTCAGCGCATACCAAACTTAATAGTGTTGACTTACCGGATCCATTCTGCCCTGACAAAGCCCAACGCTCACCGTTTTTCACTTTCCAGTTTAATTCTCGCAATATCACTCGCTCCCCATAACGTATGGAGACATTGCGCATATCGATAACTTCCTCCGCATGATAGTCCGTGTCTCTATTGGGAAGCCGCAAAATGGCTTGTTCTTTCTCGTGGCTTAATACTCGCTGGGGTAAAGAGAGACGTGTGGAGAGGAACTCTTCACGTGTTACTTTGGGCAACATCTTCATGTCGTCCACCTCTATTACGTGGGTAATGAAGTCTGGTATGTCATCACTCTTGCTCAACACCAAGATGATTTGCAAGGCTTGCTCCTCTGATATATCTTTCAGCAACAGGCGCAACTGGTCACGAGTCTCTGCGTCAAGCCCGATGAAAGGATTATCCATGATAAGAACTCGTGGCGATGAGAACAAGGTAGTAGCCAGTTTAAACTTCCTCAGTTCACCGCTGGAAAGCAAAATGAGCTGTTTGTCGAGCAGATGCTCCATGTGGAAAAGCTGGTAGATATGGCATTGCGCCTGTCTGCGCTGCGGCGTATCTTCACCAGCCATGAGAAATGCCTCCTCCAACTTATCCTTCACGATGGGCGTATTGGGGTCTATCTCCATCTGGTTCCATCGCTGTTGCAGGAAATAAGTGCGATCATTATCTCCGCCGTAAGTATCACGGAAAGTAATGTATTTGATATTATCGCTCACCAATGGGCGAACGCTGGGCGAGAAATCATATATGGGGTCACATAACTGCAATGGATGCTTGCCTACAATGATGTCCACTAACATGGACTTGCCAGCACCATTCCGGCCTACTATGGCTACATGCTCATGATTGCCTATCCGTAAATTGACAGGCTCCGCCATGCGCCATTCCGGCATGCGTGTAACTCCATTCTCTATGGTAATGATATTTCCCATTTCTATAGTCAATTACCGCTAACGCGCTTCTTGTTTCTCTCTACAAAGTCTTTCCATCCCGAATAGTGGGTGGCTCCCGTTTCAGGCCTGCCCATTTGCAGAAAATGACAGTAGGCGGCACCCAATGCGTCTGTGGCATCCAGAAAGCCGGGCATGTCCTTATCGGCTATATGAAGCATACGCCTCAACATGTCTGCCACTTGTTCTTTAGAAGCTTGCCCCTGTCCTGTGATGGCGAGCTTAATCTTCAGTGGAGCATACTCATGAATAGGTACGCTATGATGAATAGCCGCCGCGATAGCTACGCCTTGCGCTCTTCCCAACTTGAGCATAGACTGTATATTCTTGCCGAAGAAAGGCGATTCTATGGCCATCTCGTCTGGCAGGTACTCATCGATAATGCCCGTCACACGCTCGAATATCTTACCTAGTCGCAAATAGGGGTCTGATTCCTTACGCATATCAATGACACCCATCACCACTAACTCGGCGTGATTGCCAGTTACCTTTATCACGCCATAGCCCATTATATTGGTACCTGGATCTATACCCAATATGATTTTTTCCGTAACCACCTTGAATTATCTATCCATATAAGGATTATGGGCAAGTTCTTCCCCTATCGTTGTAGGTTGGCCATGTCCTGGCAGCACCTTGGTTATATCTGGCAGTTGTGCCAATTGCCGTAAACTCTGGATAATCTGGAACATCGAACCACCTCCCAAATCTGTTCTGCCAATTGAATTATGGAATAAAGTGTCACCCGTGAAAGCCACATTCTCAGCTTCACAATAAAAAGTGACAGAACCACGACTATGCCCAGGAGTGGGGATAACCTTAAACTGGTGGTTGCCAACTGCTATCACTTCGTCATCTTCCAAGAAATGTCCCACTGCGGGGAAATTGTCTTCGATGGTGATATTATAAAACGATTGGGCTTGCTTGGCTAATGTTTGCATCAAGCGCTCATCACGTTGACTTACCTCTGGCCTCAACTGATATCGCTCATAAACAAATGGATTGCCAAAGTTATGGTCAAGATGCCCATGGGTCACCAATAGGTGGCAGGGCGTGAGCGTGTTATCTGCGATGTACCTTCCGATGGCATTACGGTCTTGCTCGTAATATGCGCCACAATCGATAATAGCGCATTGATTGGTTTCGTCACTGACTACATAGCAGTTTTCCGCCAACATATTGCACGCAAATCTTTCTATTTTCAACATGGTATATATATAATCTGCTTATCTTGTTTATACCATTCTTCCTCAAAATAATCACTCAGCGGAAACACTTGCGCTAGATGACGGTAAGGGTGTAACTCTTCCTGCAGGTTTCCTCCTTTCAAGCATATAAGCCCATTAGGAAGGGCATTGAGCTGCTCCTTGGCAATATTCTTTTTCACGATGTTCATCAAGTCTGGCGTTTTCATTACAGCTCGACTCACCACGAAATTGTACTTGCCTCGCTCTTCTTCACCTCTGAGATGTTGAGCGTCTACGTTTTCCAGCCCTAAAGCTTTGGAGATTTCCCTTACCACGAGAATTTTCTTACCCGTTCCATCTATCATCCTGAAATGGCACTTAGGGAAAAGTATGGCGAGTGGGATGCCTGGAAAGCCCCCACCCGTACCAAAATCCAATATCCTAGTACCTGCACGGAAGTTCACCAGTTTCGCAATGGACAAGGAGTGGAGAACATGATGCTCATAAAGATTGTCAATATCCTTGCGGGAAATGACGTTTATCTTGGCGTTCCACTCCCTGTAAAGCCCATCGAGCATGGAGAAGCGTTGTTTTTGCTCTTCCGTGAGGTCAGGAAAGTATTTCTCTAGAATTGCCGGCATGCTATTTTTTCTGCAAAATGCCCTCTAAGTCACTCTTGGCAAACTCGAGACGTATCTCTCCAACTGCATGCGCAGCAATTTCATCGGAATTGTAGATAAAAGTAATATTATCTTTACCCAAAATAAAATTGTCTGGTACATAGAGAGAATCTACGAAAATATTCTCTTTCAATCCCTCGTCATTCTCAACCTTGAAAAACTCCTTCAGCTTATCGCTGAGTTTAGCGACGAGCGTCTTTTCATATCCAGGTACAAAGACATCGGAAAGTTGGACAATCTTGCCCGTCTTGGCATTGATGTTTTTCACGATTGTTTGACCCATACCATGCGCACCGCCACCATAATAATAAACGGTAGCTATATAATTGATAACATCGCCCTCTACGTTACGTGTCTCGGTTTTCACTTCATAACTATTATTGAGCGATTGAGAGTGCTCTGGGTCATCACGATATATAGGAAGACTGAACTCCTTATATTGCCTAAAGGCTTTTTCCACGAATTGGTTCACAACGGAGGGAATATCTTTCGTTTCTCCGTCAGGCATATAATCGGGCATCAAGATGCCACATGCCAACAAGCTGTCGTTGAATGCCTGGGCACTGTCACCCTTGGCGTATTGTAAAGAGAGCTTTATATTAAAGGCGGGAGAATTTGTGTCGCTTGTCAGATGGCACACTGTATCTACCAACACACTATCAAAAGCAATACCGTCTATTTCGGCAGTGGTCTTGGATTTGTTACCTGCGCAACCCACTAACGTGGCGGCAATCATCAAAATAGGAAAGAATTTTTGTTTCATATCCACAATGTTTTGGATGCAAAGATAATGGAAAAGGGGAAGAGTACAAAATAAATTCATCTATTTTTTCATTCCACGATGATTTCCATGCCTTAACATGGTGGTGAAAAGTTTTTTTTGTACCTTTGCAGCCGATAACAGATAACAGACCAACAATGAAAATTAAGGCAGCACTTTTCGATTTAGATGGTGTGGTGTTTGATACAGAACCACAATATACAGTGTTTTGGGGTACAATATGCAAAGAATACCATCCTGAGGAAGTTGGATTGGAGCATCGCATCAAGGGACAAACCCTTACTCAGATATTTGACACTCTTTTTCCTGGGCAAACAGACATTCAAGCCAGTGTTACAGAACGTTTGAACGCATTTGAGAGAGAGATGCGTTTGGATTATATTCCTGGATTCGTGGATTTTGTCCAAGATTTGCATGCTCATGGCGTAAAGACCGCGGTGGTAACCAGCAGCAACAAAGAGAAAATGAAAGCGGTATATAAGAAGCGCCCCGAGTTTTTAGACTATTTTGACCGCATACTCACCAGCGAGGACTTCGCCCACAGTAAACCTGCGCCCGATTGCTATTTAAAAGGAGCAGAGGTTTTTAGTGCCTTGCCACAAGAATGCGTGGGATTTGAAGACAGTTTCAATGGGTTGCGTGCCGTGAGGGAGTCTGGAGCCTATACAATAGGATTGGCCACGACCAATAGCAAGGAAGCTATCATTCCTTTGTCAGACCAAGTTATAGACGACTTTACGCATCTCACATACAACGAGATGATGAAATGGATAGGTTAAGTGCTTCCAAGAGATATACACTTATAATTTACATCAAAAATACACATTATTAATATATAAGATTAATCATGGGATATTTATCCACGGACAAAAAGAAAGTAACCGTAAAAACTTTTGCCGAGATGAAAGCGGCAGGTGAGAAGGTTACGATGATGACCGCATATGATTACACCACGGCCAACATCCTTGATGAAGCGGGTATGGACAGTATTTTGGTAGGAGATTCCGCTTCTAATGTTATGGCAGGCAATGCTGACACTTTGCCTATCACTATAGAAGAGATGATATATCATGCACGCAGTGTCGCCAAAGCTTGTACTCATGCCTTGGTGATTTGTGACATGCCTTTTGGAAGTTATCAAATATCCAAGGAAGATGGAGTTCGCAACGCTGTCCGGCTGATGAAAGAAACAGGTGTTGATGCCGTGAAACTAGAGGGTGGCGTTGAAATACTAGATACAGTGAAGGCCATATTGCAGGCAGGCATTCCCGTTTGTGGACATTTGGGCTTGACTCCACAGAGTGTCCACCAATTTGGAGGTTATGGCTTGCGCGCAAAGGAAGACGCAGAAGCAGAGAAGTTGATACAAGACGCCAAAGCACTTGACGAGGTTGGTTGTTTTGCCATCGTATTGGAAAAAGTCCCCGCCAGTCTAGCTACAAAAGTGACCCAAGCCGTAAAAGCGGTCACCATTGGCATCGGAGCTGGCAATGGCAGTGATGGGCAGGTGCTGGTTTATGCGGATGCCATGGGCATGACACAAGGTTTTCAACCTAAGTTCTTGCGTCGCTTTGCTGATGTCCGTCAGTGTATGGCAGATGGCGCAAAGGCATATATTGATGCCGTGAAGACCTGTGATTTCCCCAGCAAAGAGGAAAGCTATTAGCCTATGGATACACAAAACACCCCCATACACATCAAACTTTGGCATCGTGATTTCTGGCTGATGATGCTCGCTACGCTCTCACTTTCCATGGGAGTGTATATGCAGATACCTTCATTAGCTGCCCACATGCGTGATAGCGGGTATGAATCATGGCAGGTAGGAGTCGTAATTGGCATCATGGGACTAGGACTTTTTCTTTTCGGTCCTATGTGTGGCTATTGGGTGGAACGATATCGCCGATGCCGTGTATGTACTTATGCCTTGCTGGGGGCTATGGCATGTATGGCCTTCCTCTATCAAGTTGAGCTAATGGATAATACCGCATTGGCTTTCCCATTGATGTGCCTAGGCCGTTTTCTTTTTGGCGCATGTTATGGCCTGGCTGCCATGGTACTATTCAGCACGTTGATCATTGACATGTGCGAATCATTTATGCGTACTGAAGCCAACTACTTTATCGCATGGTTCGCCCGTTTTTCCTTGGCTTTCGGTCCTGCCATCTCTGTTCTCCTACATCAATGGTTTGTTCCTTCATCGGTCTATGTAATGAGTGGATTGTTAGTCATAGTTTCTTTTGTATTGGTATGTGTAATTCGCTTTCCTTTCAAGGCACCTTATGACCAAGAGTCAGCCATTGGACTAGATCGTTTCATACTGCCAAAAACACTACCATTATTCATTAGCCTCGTATCGATGGCCATTGTGGCTGGGCTTTTACTCTCTATTCCCAGAGACTCCGCTTTTTATGGCCTTATGGCCGTTGGATTCGCTTTGGCTATCTTAGCGGAGAAATTTGCGTTTGCCAATGCCAACCTGAAGAGTGAAGTCTTAACGGGTCTCATCATGATAGCTGCCGTATTGCTGTTAGATATATTTGTCAAAGAAGTCGACACTATACAGTTCGTGGCGCGAGCCATCCTTTTAGGCATGGGAATTGGTCTCATTGGCAGTAGATACCAATTGTTTTTCGTCAAGATGGCAAAACATTGCCAAAGGGGAACAAGCCAAAGCACCTATCTTCTTTCGTGGGAATTAGGCATCTGTATAGGCTTATTCATAGGAGCTGGAGTTCTTGCGGGCGATGGCGAAGCCTTCTCGGCAGACCTTACTTTATGGGTGACATTAATAATGGTGGTATTCAATCTCATTACCTACAATTTCTGCATCCACGATTGGTATGTCCGCCATCGTAACCGTTAATATAAATTCCACCATATTTTTGATTTTTCCACGCTATCTCACATTTTTGTATTATCTTTGCGCAAGCACAACGTAAATAGGTCTATGGCAAAAGAAAAGGTAGCATACGTATGCGAGAATTGTGGGCAAGAAAGCGCTAAGTGGATAGGCAAATGCCCTAATTGTGGCCAATGGAACACTTTCAAGGAAGTGCGCCATGGCGGTGCGGCTACCATGTTTGGCGGAATAACCTCAGCAAACAACAAACCTATGAACCTGAGGGATATCTCCACTATAGATGAGCCTAGGCTCAACATGCTTGACACTGAATTGAATCGTGTTTTAGGTGGCGGACTCGTACCAGGGAGTATGACAC
>UMDG01013087.1_pt1 | contig 14299 bp, 9 predicted proteins | sample 1964431 | NCBI WGS metagenome assembly UMDG01 (sample SAMEA4835988, study PRJEB28245) | human gut metagenome | biome: gut microbiome; material: fecal sample | place: Denmark | collected 2008 | reverse complement strand
TTTGTTTTTTACATCTTCTCAAACCGCTCAACATCCGTCACGAACAAAGTTGCGCCGCCGACCTTGACTTTCTTGTCCTCAGCCTGCTCGGTGCGGGTCTTGCAGTTGCTGTTTATCAGCTCGACCGCATTGGCGAGCTTGTCGTCGTCAACGCCGATGAGCAGAGTCATGTTGCTGCTGCGCAGAAATCCGCCGGAGGTCGGGATCTTCGTGAATGAATATCCCGCTTCCCTGAGCGCGTCGCAGACGGGGTTTAGGTCTTTTTTGCCGATAACCGCTGTTATAAGTTTCATATCAAAAGCTCCTTTCGTGGATATTGTTTATGCCTTGAGCAGTTCGCAGAGGAAGCGCGTGCTGTCCTCCATGTCTTTTATCGAGATGTTCTCTGCTGTCGTGTGAACGTCGCGCATACCCGTGCCGATGTTGACAACGGCAATGTCGTGCAGTGCAATGTTTGAAGCGTCGCAGCCGCCAAGCGTCTTGGAGAGATACGGGCGGATGCCCGCCGCCTCGTATGCCGCAAAAATATCTTTTATGAACTGCGACTCGGGGTCAACGGTGAACGCGCCGGAGTGGCGTTCGCTGTCATATTCAAATGTGGTTCCGAACTTCTCGCATGCCTCTTTCATGACCGCGAGCGCGTCGGCGATGTGCTTCTGAACCGTGTCCTCGTCGTATGAGCGGAACTCCATGTCAAACGACGCTTTGTCCGCTACGATATTGGTCGGACCCTCGGAGACGAAATTGCTGATGTTCTGCACGCTTATGTCGTCAACATGACCCACGGGGATGTTCGCCGCCGCGTATGCCGCAGCCTTGAGTGCGTGTATGCCGTTCTCGGGGCATACGCCGGCGTGTGCCTTCTTGCCGAAGAAGCTTATCGACATAACTATATTTGCCGCGGCGGAGTTGACTATTTCGCCGATGTCCTCGCCGTCGAGCACAAGAGCTGTCTTGCTCTTTATCTTGCCGTAGTCCGCATAGCGCGAGCCGAGCATGCCGACTTCTTCCGAGAGGGAGAACAGGACTTCGACGGGTCTGTTCTTTTCCCCATTTTCTTTGAGCCTTGTGACAGCCTCGATTATCTCCGCTATGCCGGACTTGTCGTCCGAGCCGAGAATTGTCGTGCCGTCAGAATATATAACTCCGTCGCGCTCAACGGGCGTGACCGCCGCGCCGGGAGTGACGGTGTCGGTGTGGCAGGAGAGCAGCACGCTCTCGCCCTCGCCGGGGAGATAGCCGTATATGTTGAATCCGTCCGAGCCGCACTTCTTGCCGGCCTCTTCGTCTCGCTCAACCTCGAAGCCTGCTTCGATAAGCGCCTTTTCGAGTTCTATGCAGAATGCGCGCTCGTGACCCGTTTCGCTGCCTGTTGAAACAAGGTCGCAGAATGTTTTAACAAGTCTCTGTGTGCTCATATTTTCCTCCGTATCTTCGCGTTTTGCCTTGACAAAAAGCGTATATATGATATATTTCTATATGAAAGACAATCTTGAAATGTCTTTTGTTCAACTAAATAATACCACAGTTTTGCCGGGTTTACAACCTCGCAGAAGTGGATTTTTGTTTTTAAACCGAAAGGACTGATATTCATGGGATCGATATTCAAACTGACTGCCCTCGCAGGCGTCGCCGCGGGAGCATATGCGGCGGTCAAGAAGTTTGCGCCGAACATTCTGCCCGATAAAAACGAGGCGGAGGATATGGCGAAAAACGCGATTAACAGCGTCAAGCTCACTTTCCCGACCGATGAAAAATATTCAAACGGCACGGCTCTGACCCCGCCGATGGGCTGGTCGAGCTGGAATACTTTCAGAAACAGAATTGATGAGAAGCTTATTCTCGAAACAGCCGAAGCCATGAAGGCGAGCGGACTTGCGGACGCGGGATATCAGTATGTCAATCTCGACGATTGTTGGCAGTCCTCCATGCGCGACGAGAACGGCAGACTCCAGGGCGATTTTGCAAACTTCCCGAGCGGCATACCCGCGCTTGTAAAGAACATAAACGAGCTCGGGCTCAAGCTCGGCATATATTCCTCCAACGGATCGCTTACCTGCGAGGATCTGCCCGCGAGCCTCGGCAATGAGGCTATAGATGCGGACACGTTTGCCGAGTGGGGAGTCGAATATTTCAAACACGATTTCTGCCACAATGTGCCTATCCCGATGCGTGCGCCCTATATTGAATATATCTGCGTCTCCAATGCCGACGGCTCTTTCGAGACTACTATTCCCGCAGACGATGCGGCTCTTTTCGGCGACGCGAAGATAATGGAGGACGAGCGCCTTGATTCCGGCAGATATATCTCCGGTCTCTCCGCCCACAGAGGCTCGGCGGTGTTTACCGTCGAAGTCCCGGAGGCGGGTGAATATTCACTCACCCTCGGAATCAGAAAGAAGAGCAACAGCTTCAAATATCTCGAAGTCACCGTCAACGGCGATGATAAGTATACTACCACCGTCCCGCCGACCAAGGGCTCCACTGCCGACGGCAGACATCAGGTTAAAATAACCCTCGAAGCGGGCTCGAACACAATCAAGCTTGAAAACCCCGTCGCTTCGAGACAGGACAGCGCGGCTATCCAGTATGCTAAGATGGGCAGAGAGCTCATGCGTGCAACCGCCGAATATGCCGATAGAAACGGCACCGAGGAGCGCCCGATAGTCTATTCCATCTGTGAGTGGGGCAGAAATCTCCCGTGGCGCTGGGGCGCGGCGGCAGGCAACCTTTGGCGCACGACGCCCGATATCCAGGCAAACTGGAAGTCAGTTCTCGGCATATACGAAGTCAATGTCAATCTCTTCAAGTATTCCGGCAAGGGCAACTGGAACGACCCGGATATGCTCGAGGTCGGCAACGGAGATTTGACTGCCGAAGAAAACCGCAGCCATTTCACCCTCTGGTGCTTCATGGCGGCTCCGCTCATTCTCGGCAACGATGTGCGTGAATTTATCCGCGAGGACGGCACTGCCGACACGGAGAACGAGACACTGAAAATACTCACCGACAGAGATATGATAGCTATCGATCAGGATTCGCTCGGCGAGCAGTGCAGAAGAATAAAGACGACTATCATAGCCGATACACTCATAAAGCCGCTTGAAAACGGCGATGTCGCGGTCTGCTTCTTCAACAAGGGCAGCGACACGAGATATTTCGAGCACCGCATGGACGATATCGTCTGCCGCTCGTATATCACCACTCCGCTCGCGCAGGAATATGAGGTATATGACCTGTGGACAAAGGAGACTTCCGTCATCAATACAACGCTCAGCGCATTTGTCGAGCCCCACGGCGTCAAGGCGTTCAGAATAAGAGCGATAGCGGAGTAAAACTATGAATGATTTTATCGGCAAAAATTATACCGTCCCTCAGCTCGATCTGAGCGTGAAACCGGAGGATACAGCGGAAAAATACGCTTATCTATACGAACAGACCGTGGTCGACGACAGCGAAAGTTATCTCGGCCACCCCGACTCTGTTCTGCTCAAAAACGGCGATATTCTTACTGTATATCCCCACGGCCACGGCAAGGGTGCCGTTCTCAATAAAATAAGCGCGGACGGCGGGCGCAGCTACACAAAAAATATAGCCTCTCCGCCCGAGTCGTGGAAAAAATCGCTCGAGACTCCGACTGTCTACCGCCTCGAATTTTCGGACGGCACGCCGGATAAATTGATTCTCATTTCCGCCAACTCCAAGTGGCCCGGAATGGATACTCCCGGCGGCTTCAACTGCTCCGTCTCCTGCGACGAGGGCGAAACATGGAGCGAGTTTGAAACATTTTATTCGCGAGCCGACGGCTATGAGCTTATCCCGATAGTCGCCATGGCGTCGCTGACAAGGCTCAAGGAGAACGGCAAATTTGTCGATAAATGGATGGGCTTTTTCCACGACGGCGATTTCTATAACTACAAAACCATCCTCAGCTTCACCCCCGACGGGCGCGTGCAGTGGAGCGAGCCGGAAAAATATTTCGCCGCCCACAGAGATATGGAACTGCGTTCGAACATGTGCGAGGTCGAAGTCATACGAAGCGATAGGGGAGCGGGCGACGAGCTCTGCCTCATCTCGCGCTCGAACACGAAGAAAGAAAATTCGCTTATCTCGTTTTCACGCGATGAGGGCAAAACATGGTCGGAACCCGTCCATGCTCCTGCGGCTCTCAACGGCGAGCGCCACAAGGCGGACTATCTGAAAGACGGCAGGCTGTTTATAACCTTTCGCTCGATAGAGCGTGACCCGGAAAAAGTGAAGCTCCATTCCGACAACGGCGACTGGTACAGCGAGGGCTGGATAGCGTGGATAGGCAGCTACGACGATCTGAAAAACGGCACCGAGGGCGACTATCGAATCAAGATTGCCCACACTTATCTCGACGGTCAGACCGAGCCCGAGATCGAAGCGAATGCCGACACCGCCTATTGCGGCAATGTCGTGCTTCCCGACGGCATGGCAGTCACCTCGTCCTACGGCCGCTTCGGCGAGAAAAACGCGGACGGCAGCGACAAGACATATATAATCTCCAAACGCATCAACCCGCGCGACACGGATGAGTTGGTGGGATTTTTGAAATAATAATCGGTTGAAATCCCTCCTTCCATATGTTACAATAAATTCAATAATTTACCGGAGGTGGACGCTGTGAGCAGATCGAAAAACGAAATTCTGCTTGCGGCGTCCGCGTTCATTCTGCTCGCCGCGGCAATATCTGCGGCATTCGCCCTGCGGTTCTCTCCGGGTCGCGCCGGGAGTATAATTCAATATACCTCTTCGCACGGCGGCGGGATAGACATAAACTCCGCTGATGAAGAAGAGCTGACCGCGCTCGACGGCATCGGAGAGAAGAAAGCCGAAAATATTATCGGCTACCGCGAGGAGCACGGAGAATTTATCTATCCGTGGGAGATAACGAATGTCGACGGGATAGGCGAAAAGACCTACGGCAAAATCAAAAACGATATCTGCGCCGAATGACGCAGAAGAAACGGGAGGAACGGATATGACAGGCATCTATAAAAAGTTCAAGAGCGGAACGGATATCCGCGGAATAGGCATCGGAAACGGCGACGAGCCGCTCTATATGAGCGACGAGTTTATCTCAAAGGCGAGCGCGGTGTTTGCGGATTTTCTCAGCGAAAAGACAGGCAAAGCGGCGGATAAGCTCACCGTTGCCATCGGTCACGACCCGCGTCTTTCGGCCGGGCGTATAAGCGCGGCGGTCGTCAGGGGACTCGCTCTACGCGGGGTCAATATAATTGACTGCTCGCTCAGCTCAACTCCCGCCATGTTCATGGCGGTGCTCGATCTGCCCTGCGACGGCTCCGTTCAGATGACCGCGAGCCACCACCCAGGCGACAGAAACGGACTCAAATTTTTCACCGTCGACGGCGGACTCGATTCGCCCGATATCGCTTACATACTCGAAAAAGCCGAGGATATCGAACTCGGCGATGCGCCTGCCAAAATAACCGCATGTGACCATATGAAGCAGTATGCCGCGCATCTGCGCTCGCTTATCTGCAAAGGCATCGGCGTGGACGAGGCCGACAAACCTCTTGCAGGTATGAGAATAATGGTAGACGCCGGAAACGGCGCGGGCGGCTTTTACGCTTCCGAAGTCCTCGCTCCTCTGGGTGCCGATGTCTTGCCGAGCATGAATCTCGAGCCGGACGGCAACTTCCCCGTATATGTGCCGAACCCCGAGTCTTCCGTCATGATAGACAGCGCCGCCGAGCGGGTTAAGCAGACAAACGCCGATTTCGGCATTGTTTTCGACACCGATGTTGACAGAGCGGGCTGTATCCTCTCGGACGGCAGGGAACTCAACCGCAACCGCCTTGTCGCCATGATATCGGCTGTTATACTTGAAAACGAACCGGGCGCGGTTATAGTCACCGACTCCGTAACCTCCGCAGGACTTACGAAATTCATCGAGGCGCACGGCGGCAAGCATATCAGATTTAAGCGCGGCTATAAGAATGTTATCAACAAGCAAATAGAACTCAATAAAGAGGGCATCGACTGCCCGCTTGCGATTGAGACCTCCGGCCATGCCGCATTCAGGGAGAATTACTATCTCGATGACGGCGCGTATCTTGTCACGAAGCTCATTATAAAAGCGGCTCTGCTCAAAAAGAGCGGCGGAAGCCTCGAGAGCTTTATCTCCGATCTTGAAGAGCCGGCTGAGGAGCTTGAGCGCAGGTTCAAGATAGACCTTGAAGATTTCAAACCCTACGGCGAAAAAGTTATAGCCGACCTGAAAGCGCTCGCCGAAGAGCGCGACGGCTGGCAGGCGGAGAAGATAAACTACGAGGGCATCAGGATAAACACCGACAAAGATAACGGCGACGGATGGTTCCTGCTGCGCATGAGCGTGCATGACCCGATTCTCGTTCTGAATCTCGAGAGCAACACAGAGGGCGGCACTGAAAAAATGCTCACCGATGTGACTGAATTCTTGAAAGCATACGACAAGCTGAACTGAGACTGAAGGCGTGCGAAGCTCAAAAAGGCGGCGCACGCCGTTTTTATACTTTTGCGTTCTTGACTGGAACGCTCGGTGTATGTTAATATTATCAAAAGACTTTCATTTCCCGGGAGGGTCATTATGGCAAAAAATACAGAGAAAGAATTTTGGCAGGATATAGACGTATATTCCGTCAACACAGAGCCGCGAAGCGCGGCCGGTTTTCCGCGCGATGAGGCGTGGGAGAAAAAGACCGTCAGCCTCAACGGTGTCTGGAAATTCCATTATTGCGAGAGCGTCAACGATATCATCGAGGGCTACTATGCGCCCGATTTTGATTTGAGCTCGTTCGACGATCTCGAAGTCCCGTCCGAGTGGCAGATAAAGGGCTACGACACCCCGATATATACCAATATCAATTATCCCAAGGCAATCTCCACCACGAAGATTCCTTACATAAAGCCGGAGCTCAACTCCTGCGGGCTCTATGTCCGCGAGTTTGAGGTCGCCGAGACCGAGGATAATATATTCATTCACTTCGGCGGCATCAATTCGAGCGGCGAAGTGTTTGTCAACGGCAAGTTTGTCGGCTATTCTCAGGATACATTTGACGAGTGCGAGTACGATATAACGGACTTTGTTCATCCGGGTACCAACCGCCTTGCAGTCACCGTGCGCCGCTACTGCACGGGCAGCTATCTTGAGGATCAGGATATGTGGCGCCTCTCCGGTATCTTCCGCGATGTGACGCTCGTCTATGAGCCGAAAGTTTTTATAGAGGATATGTATATGCGCAGCGAGATGGCGGAGGATTTCAAATCCGCCGTGTTCAAGCTCGACTGTGTTGTCAAGGCGCGCCGCGCTCAGTTCGACGGCGGCAAGCTCAAGGTCGAGATTCTTCGCGCCGACGGCGCAGGATTCGCGTCTGCCGAGGCGGATGTAAAACCCCTCGCGGACGGCGAATATTGCAATATTTCTTTTGAAATACCTGTCAGCAACTTCGAACTCTGGAGCCATGAGGATCCGTATCTCTACACTGTCCGTGTCACTCTTTCCGGCGGCGACTACACCGACCGCAGGGAGCATAAATTCGGCTTCAGAGAAGTGAAGATAACGCCCTATGATCGCAAGACGGGCAGAGGTCCGTTCATTCTGCTCAACGGCGTTCCGCTCAAAATCTGCGGCGTCAACCGCCACGATTTCCACCCGGATTACGGCCACGCCGTGCCCGAGAGCATAATCAGGAGTGACCTTGAACTGCTCAAGAACAGCAACATAACCAATGTGCGTACCTGCCACTATCCGAATTCGCGCCGTTTCTATGAGCTGTGCGACGAGATAGGCATTCTCGTCATGAGCGAGAACAACCTCGAGACCCACGGCCTCGCAACGCGCGTCCCGCGCAGCGATCCGCATTGGACAGCCGAGTGCTGCTACCGCGTGCGTAATATGGTCAACAGCTATAAGAACCATTCGTGTGTTCTCTTCTGGTCGCTCGGCAACGAGTCAGGCAACGGCAACGCATTCGCCGAGATGAAGAAAGAGATTTTGAAGATAGACAAGACCCGCCCGGTTCACTATGAACCCGACGCGAAGCTCAAAACGAGCGACCTGTTCAGCGAGATGTACACCGTGCAGACCGCGATGAAGGAGATAGGCGAGAACAAGCCGCATATCCACAGCCGCGCGCTCTGGAACCTCGGCCTTGGCTATCATCTCAAGCCCTCGGATTATATCGACAAGCCGTTCATCGAGTGCGAATATTCCCACGCCATGGGCAACAGCATGGGCAACTTCGCCGATTACTGGGAGGATTTCAAAAAATATGACCGTCTCGCAGGCGGATATATCTGGGATTTTGCCGACCAGGCGATAAGAACAAAGACCGCAGACGGCAAGGATAAGTGGAACTACGGCGGCGACTTCGGCGACAAGCCGAATGATTCAAACTTCGCTTTCAACGGAGTTTTCCGCGGCGACCGCACGCCCAACCCGCACTATTATGAAGTCGTCAAATGCTATCAGCAGGTCGATTTCTCGCTCAGCCACGGCAGAATAGCTATTCTCAACCGCTTTATGTTCACCTCGCTCGAGAATTTCAAGCTTCGCCTTGAACTGCGCGAACAGGGAAGGCTTATCGAATCCGCCGAGCTCGATCTTCCTGACAAGGGCTATCTCGAAAAGGCGTATGTCGATATTCCGTTCGATATCAGAACCGAAAACGAGCGCACTCTCGACTGCGAGCTGATTCTGCGCCGCGATATGATGCACCTCGAAGCGGGTCACACCATGGCGCGCGAGCAGTTTGTTCTCGGCAAGTATAACTATTCTTCGTCTGCTCCGAAAGCGGACGGCAAGAAAGTTGAAATAAAATATTCAAAGAACGACAAGTGCTATGTCGTCTCCGGAAACGGCTTTGAAGTGAAGCTCAGCAAAAAGACCGGAGAGCTCTGCTCATATAAAAAGGACGGCGTCGAGCGCCTTGAGCGCGGCATTCGCCCGCAGTTTTCCCGCGCGAATATCGACAACGAGCGCATGGCTCAGGTGCCGTTTGAGTGGGTCAAGACTCTTATCGGTCTGCACGCTTTCGATAGCGCAGAGCGCATGATGCGCCCTGTTTCCGTCAAGGCGGAGCATTTCGGCAGCTGCGTCAAACTCAGCGTCAAGTGGCGCACGAAGTATCTTTCGGGTATCGTTACTGAATACCTTGTGTTCCCGGACGGCACGGTTTCCGCGTCGCTTACCTGCAAGAACATCACTCCGGTCAATTTGCCGCGCTACGGTTTGACCTTTGAACTGACCGACGGAGTCGACGGAATAGAGTATTACGGCAAGGGTCCGCACGAGAACTACTGCGACCGCAAGACGGGTGCACGTCTCGGAGTCTACCGCTTCCAGAGCGCAGAGAGCTTCATTCACGATTACCTGTTCCCGCAGGAGAACGCCAACCGCTGCGATGTGAGATGGCTCAAAGTCGGCGGCGAGAGGGGAGTCACGGTGACTGCGGCAGGAACTCCGTTTGAGATGAGCGTCCACCCGTATACGAAGAAGATGCTCTATGATGCGGCTCACTCCTGCGAGCTTGGGCGCACACCGAACCTGACCGTCAATATCGACGGCAGACAGCAGGGCGTCGGCGGCGATGTCCCCGCAATCGCAACGCTCAAAAAGCCGTATAAAATCCCCAAATACAAGAAGCTCGAGATGAAAGTCATCCTCTCGTTCTGATAAAATCAAGCATCCTGTTTCAGTGGATGCTCCGAATTTGCAAAGCCTACTCACGGTTTCTCATGGGTAGGCTTTGCTTTTCTTTTGCAGGCGTTTTCTTTTTCAAATAAAAAGAAAATGCCGAAACGCGGGAAATATAAAATGCCTGGTTATGGTAGGACGCGAAGGCAGAGTGTGAATTATACAATTTCATATCGTGCCGCTCACGCGGCAGCGGTGCGTTACAGTCGGGTATTGCAAGAGCAAAACCTAAGTGAACTTATCCTGCTTTATAATACCGCTCAATTTAAAAAGGCTGCCGACACATATGAGTGCGACAGCCTTTTGCTTTTTACTTATTCACCACATTTATCGGTTCGCCGTTGACAAATGCTCTGAGATTTTCTTCAACTATTCCGACGAGCCTCGTCCTTGTCTCGAATCCCGCCCAGGCGATGTGCGGGGTTATCAGGCAGTTTTCGCATCCGAGTAGCGGATTGCTTTCTTTCGGCGGCTCGGTCGAGAGAACGTCAACTCCCGCGCCCGATATCCTGCCCGATTTCAGCGCGTCGGCGAGTGCCTGCTCGTCAACCACGGGTCCGCGCGAGGTGTTGATGAGAAATGCGTTCGGCTTCATCTTCGCAATAAACTCGGCGTTTACAAGCCCGGTTGTCTGCGGAGTCAGCGGGCAGTGGAGAGTCACAAAGTCAGATTTTTTGAGCAGCTCGTCGGTCTCAACGAATCTGACCGCCCCGTCGCAGTCTCCGACTTTTGCGGAGCGCGAATTGGCGAGCACATCCATGCCGAAAGCTTCTGCAATTTTGGCGACCGCCTTGCCTATCTTGCCGTAGCCGATGATGCCGATGGTCTTGCCCTGGAGCTCGGTCAGCGGGGACTTCCAGAAGCAGAAGTTCGGGCAGCTGCTCCATTCGCCGCCATGTACTGCTTCGCTGTGCAGCGCAACGCGGTTGGAGTGTTCAAGAATGAACGCGAACACGAGCTGAGCCACCGCCGAGGTGCTGTAGCACGGCACGTTTGAAACCGGGATGCCCTTTTCGCGCGCAAAATCAACGTCAACAACATTGAAGCCCGTGCTCAGCAGAGTGATAAACTTGAGCTCCGGCAGAGCAGCTATCGTCCGGGCGTCTATAGGCGTCTTGTTGGTTATGATTATATCGCACCCCTGAGCGCGCTCGACTATCTTCTCCTTCGGCGTGCGGTCGTAGACCGTGTATGTGCCAAATTCGTTGAGAAAATCCCAGCTGAGATCCCCGGGGTTCGTTGTGTATCCGTCAAGAATTACTATCTTCATCCTGCGTTTCCTTTCCGTGTTCTTTGGCGTTGAGTATCGACGCGCAGCAGTAGAGTGCGGCGCAGAATACCTGCGGCATGATGTCCGCTATCAGCCAAAGCCTGCGCTTGTCTGAGTATTCTATCCTGTCGCCAAGCAGAATTTTCAGCGTGTAGGCGAGCAGGAACTTTTTGTCAAAATTGTTCGCTACCATCTTGAGCAGATCGAGACTCAGACCCTTGTCGAGCTTCTCGGTCAGTTCATCGATTTTTGTGCCGTATTCCTCGGTGATGAGCGCCGTCGCGTTCTCGTTTATGAGCTTGTCGAAGCTCGCGACGGTGTATTCCTCGCGCGTGCTGATGCCGAAGATATCGCCGGCGGTCTCGGCGCAGTAGAGTACGTTGGAGTTGAACTCAAACGGTCTGTCGTCGTATCCGCGCAGGAAGTTCAGCACGCTTTCACGCCCGCCTCTCTCTACTCTGCCCGCGCTCGGGAGACCAGAGAATATCGCGTCGAATTTCTTCGCGCAGTAGGGCTCGAACGGCGCAATCTTGTATTTTTCGTATTTCTTGAACGCATAGTAATATCCGTCGAGCAAATCGAAAGCCTTGTATGCGTCGAGCTCGCCCTGGCGGATGTTCCCGCGCGATATGTCGCCGTCAAACATCAGCATACCGCCGAAAACATCGTTGAGCGGCTTTTTGCTGCTGATATATTTGAACGAGACATTGTCCGCCTCGCCGAACTTTGCGCCGGGATTCTTGCCGATGTTGACCACCACAATGTCGTCCGCGCCCGCTTCGATAGCCATTTTAACCGGCATGTTGTCCGAATATCCGCCGTCGACAAAAGCGGATTCGCCGATTTTGTATGACTTCATGAACGGGAACGCCGCCGCGCTCGCGAGCACGTAGTCTGCGGCCTTGCCCTCCGGGATATCCTCGATAAATACTTCAACGGGCTTTATCTTCGGGAACATTGTTGTGACCAGTCCGAAGCGTATCGGCGAGGTGCGCAGCTTTTCTTCGTCCATGAGCGATTTGACGCGCTCCTGCAACGGGGTGTAGTCCGCGCCGCCCTTGAAAATAGCCTCTTTTGCGAGCTCTTTTATGTATGATTCACGGTCGGGGTTTTCTTCGTCGGACATGTTGACGAAATTCTGAAACACGCTGTCCATGCTCATGTTTTCCCAGATGTCGAGCGCCGCGTCGAAATTGTCGAGCGCCATGAGCGCGCCGTTGAGTGCGCCGACGGATGTGCCGACGACGATGTCGGGCGTGAATCCCATCTGCCTGAGCACCTTCCAGACCCCTATCTGATAGCCGCCCTTTGCTCCGCCTCCGCTGAGAACGACAGCTTTCTTGCCCATGAAAATTCCTCCTCTTGACCTGTTGAATAATATGTCTGTGTGCATATTACGGATCATGATACTATTATATCATATTGTGCGTTCGCTTAAAAGATATTTGCGCCAAAATTTGTGCGGTTTGAGTTGAAAAGATCTGAAATATGTTATACAATTATATGTAAACTTTTGTTGAGGTGAAGGCTTGAAAAAGCATTGGACACGAAGCGGCATAATGAACGCCGCGGGCATCGCATTGCTTATATCCGCCGCGGCCGTCTCGGTAGTTGTCTATCTGCTGAGATATGACCAGCTGTGGCTCTGGTATAAGGTCTATCAGGAAAAGCTGCTTGAAGCAGAGCAGTTCATACAGTCGCTCGGCATCAGCTGGAAGTTCGTGCTCGCCATGCTGATAGTCTTCCTTGTGCGCACCTTTATCCCGTTCCTCGCGGTCTCGGCAATCTGCGTCCTTACCGGTGCTGTTCTGCCGTCATATTGGGCGTTGATAGTGAACTTCCTCGGAATTATCATTATGATGAGCATCAAATATTTCGAGGGTATGAAGTTCGGCAGCGGGAACGCATGGAAGATAATCAGCAAGAATGAACGCGCCAGAAAGATAATCGAGAGCTCCGGCAAGGTCAACAAGGCTTTGCTTTTTGCCCTGCGGCTTATCCCCGGATTCCCGCTCGGCAGCGTCAGCCGGATTTACGGCTCGCTCAGGTTCCCTTATTGGCGGTTCATCCTGCTCTCGGCGGCGGGCTTTGCGCCGAAGCTGCTGTCCTATACTTTCATGGGTACTAACGTTTTCGATCCGCTCTCGTCTGCGTTCCTTGTGCCCCTGATGATAGTCCTGACCATAAGCGGCGCATCGCTTTTGTGCGTCAACCTCATATGGCTTTTAGTTGAAAAGAGCGTTTCAAGCTCAAAGAAAAATAAAGATAATTAATATCACGGAAACGAGGTAGATTTATGTATACCACAGATGTCCTGAAAAAAAGAATGACCGACGGCGCATATGACGCCGAGCTTTCAAAGCTCTATCCGTCCGGCACCGTCGATGCTCAGAAAAAGCGCTATTGCCGCGTTATCGGAGAGTTCGAGGAGTTCTATGGCGAGAGTCGCGAGGCGGGTCTCTTCAGCGCACCCGGCAGAACCGAAATCGGCGGCAACCACACCGACCATAACCACGGCCGCGTGCTTGCCGCGAGCGTCAATCTTGATGCCATAGCCGTTGCCGCAAAGAGCGAGGGCACCGTAGTCAATGTCAAGAGTGAAGGCTACGCCATGGACACGATCGATATCAGCGACCTCGAACCGCACGAAGCCGAGTTTGGCAAGTCAAAGGCACTTGTCCGCGGCGTGTGCGCCGAGTTCAAGTCGCGCGGATATAATATCGGCGCATTCGATGCGGCGACAGCGTCTGATGTGCTCTCCGGCTCGGGTCTTTCGTCCTCTGCGGCGTTTGAAGTCCTGCTCGGAACTATTCTTAACCATCTATTTAATGACGGCAAGGTGAGCGATGTTGAAATCGCGCAGATAGCTCAGGCGGCGGAGAACAAGTTCTTCGGCAAGCCCTGCGGTCTGCTCGACCAGATGACAAGCTCGGTCGGCTCGTTCGTTGAGATCGACTTTGCCGACCCTGCAAATCCCGTTATCGAGAAGCTCGATTTTGATTTCGCCTCCTGCGGATATGCCCTTTGCATCGTAGACACCGGCGGAAGCCATTCCGACCTTACGGATGAGTATGCCGCCGTGCGCAAGGAGATGGAGAGCGTCGCCGAATATCTCGGCAAGAGTGTCCTGCGCGAGGTTGACGAGGACGAGTTCATGAAGAACATAGCTGATATCCGCTCTTCCTGCGGCGACAGAGCAGTGCTTCGCGCCATGCATTTCTATGGCGACAACGCGCGCGTCGAGAAGCAGGCAGCTGCACTCAAGGCGGGCGACTTCGAGACCTTTAAGAAATATATTATCGAGAGCG
>UMDG01056270.1_pt1 | contig 14458 bp, 12 predicted proteins | sample 1964431 | NCBI WGS metagenome assembly UMDG01 (sample SAMEA4835988, study PRJEB28245) | human gut metagenome | biome: gut microbiome; material: fecal sample | place: Denmark | collected 2008 | reverse complement strand
CCGAGTGCAGCTTATCTTATACAAAGATAACGCAAGGCGAGTGGAAAGAGGACTTCTTCTTACTTTCCCGAGTGCAGTGTATCTTATATACAAAGATACGGGAAAAGAACGACACAATCAATTATCAGACATCTCCCATCCTGTTTAGTTTAATAAAAATTAACCCTTATTGCCTACACATTATTATTATTAAGTAGATGTTCTGAATTAATTGTCATCATATAGTATGCAGCTCCTGAACGGCATACAATATGATGACAAAGATATATCACCTGATGTTCAGCCCAAACCGACCGACTGACCGCCGGAACCACTTTCACAATTCAGCACAGGCCATGCTTCCATAGTACGCACTGCTGCCGTCATCGTTTTTCACTTTTTTGCACTATGCAGTCCGCGACATATCAGACAATGACGTAATAACAATCTGCCTGAAAGCAGCGCATGATACGGATGAGACTTAACGGCAGCCTCTTGCCTGATACCGTTTTCCACTCATATCTTTCCGGCTCTGACTCATACGACATGTTCGATTCCGATGACACGCCTGTATAAATAATAATAAGGAACGGACACACGCGCATAGATGTGAGTAAAAAATTTTTACATTATTGTTTCCGGAAACAGAAATGGCACGTTAAGGAAGCGGCAATCATCCGAGTGTTTTCCGTTTTACATTTTGCGGTATAGTCCACATTCTACTCCGCAGACACGACCGTTAAATACCCGTTAATAGCTCTTCTATGCCCGATTCTCATCTGATTCTGTTTATTCACTCACACTCCTTGCGTTGCGGAAAAGCCCGTTTCATAATACAAGACGGCATCTCCAGCATGCCCGAAGAGCCTTTTCCGCACTACAGGAAAGCCTGTTTCACACACACGAACAAGCTCCTTGCGATTACATTTTATTTAAAATGGCTGATAATCAATACATTATGCTGACATGTCAAAAACCGTGTATATTGAGACGAACCGGCTTCTGCAAGCCTCCACGCAAATCTCAGCGACTTCACGTTGTAAGAATTTTCGTTTCTTCTCTACCATATCACATAATTATGAGTATGAGTTTTAAGTCCGGACGTCAAAAATGTATCATAGATATATCAGCAGGTCTGCGGTCTGCCGTTTTACGGTTGTGTGACGGCATGGCAGCCTGCGTTCAGACACGGACAGTCATATTGGCAAATGGGTTTATACCGGAATGATGCCTCACGCGCCGCACCGGCACTGCGCGGCTCGCCTTCGGCTCTAAGCAAAGGCATACCTTCAGACACAAATGTAATAAACATGCAGGAGTATAATCCTCAAAATGACACGAGAACATTATAATTGCCAATCTCGCCTGTTTTACATTAAAACAATGATGACACCAGCCATGGAAAGACACAAAATCTTGCGTTTCACGAGCAATAAGCACAGCAACGACAGGCATATCCTCACCTCTGTTTATACGCATCATTGCTTGTGAGACACAAGATTTTGCATCTCTACTTTGGATTACACACACATAATAGCGTGTTGTTTCATGTATTAAGCAATACCGGTAAGGGCTATGAAAGCCTGCTTTCCAATTGCCGGACGCAGCCTGCCTTATAAAAAAAAGAGTTGCATGAATACCAAGTCAGATATAAACACCTGCCTGGGTGTTCACCGGCATTGCCCTGACCTGTTGTCTGAAAGCAACAGTATGCCGGCGAATAAGGAGCATGACGTCAGTCAAATTCACTCATATATCTCATCCACTCCGAGGTCTGTTTCCTCTTCCGAAGACGCGCAAGGGTCATAATCGGCAGGCATATCAAACTTGACAGAGGGGTCATAGCCAAGCGTTTTATCCGCATACACCTTTTTCATGAAATACGCCCATATGGGCAATGCCATTGTCGCGCCCTGCCCCATCCTCATGGAGTCAAAATGAATGTCACGGTCTTCACCCCCTACCCAGCATCCGCTCACAAGCTGCGGTGTGAAACCTACAAACCATGCGTCCGAATTACGGTTTGTTGTACCTGTCTTTCCACCTATCTCTCCGGGAATGTTATATCTGAATCTCAGCCGTCCTGCCGTTCCTCCGTCAACGACACCTTTCAGAAGCACAAGCATCTTGTTGGCACTCTCCTCACTGATGACCTCGTTCATATGAGGCCGGAAGTTCGCAATGACGTTTCCTTCATTATCCTCTATTCTTGTAACAAAGAGCGGAGCTGTGCGTATGCCGTGATTGACAAACGCTGTATAGCCGCTCACCATCTCAGCCACAGACACGTCGCACGGTCCGAGACAAAGTGACATTGACGGATAGACGTCAGGGTTGTTGATTCCATAATCACGCAAAAGGCTCACGAACTGCTGCGGATTGAGCTTGCTCATGAGGTAAGCTGAAATCCAGTTGTTTGACTGTGCCAGTCCCCATTTCAAAGTGACAAGCTCACCATAACGTTTGCGGCTTGTGTTTCTCGGTGTCCACGGCTTGCCTACCACGATGTAAGTCTGCTGCACATTGGGCACTTTGTCACAAGGAGAGAATCCGTTCTCCATTGCCAGAGAATATAGGAAAGGCTTTATTGTAGAACCTATCTGGCGGCGTCCGTTCATCACCATATCATACATAAAATGCGAATAGTCGAGCCCTCCTACGTATGCCTTCACCTCTCCCGTCTTCGGATCCATGCTCATGAATCCGGCTCTAAGGAACGACTTCACATATCTGATGCTGTCGAGCGGCGTCATCACCGTATCGATGTCGCCATGGTATGTGAACACCGACATTTCCACCGGAGTACGGAATGCCTTTCTTATCTCCTCCTCCGACGCTCCGGCAGCCTTCATTTCAATGTATCGCCCGCTTTGTCTCACCGACCTGTCCATTATCTGCTCCACCTGTCTGGCAGTAAGAGCATCAGAGAAGGGAGCATTGCGCTTTCTGCGCTTTTCCTTGAAGAACTCCGGCTGAAGGAACTTTGCCACGTGTCCGTAAACGGCTTCCTCGGCATAACGCTGCATTCTTGAATCAACTGTGGTATACACTTTCAGACCGTCAGAATTCAGGTTGTATGGCTTGCCGTCTTTCTTCAGATTCTTATTACACCACCCATACAATGGGTCGTTAGCCCAGGCTATTGAGTCGAGCACAAACTGCCTCTCGTTCCATTCTGGATAATTCTCCCTTTCAGGATATTGCGCAGTCATGTACATTCTAAGGAATTCGCGGAAGTACGGAGCAGTTCCGTTCTTATGGTCCGTACGGTGGAAATCGAGAGTCAGCGGTTCGTCAGAATACCTGTTATAGTCTGCCGTCGATATGAATCCGGCTTTCCTCATCTGTGCGAGCACCACATTGCGGCGGCTGCGGCAGCGTTCAGGATATCTCACGGGGTTGAACAGTGAAGGATTCTTGCACAGTCCCACCAGTGTAGCCGCCTCTGTCACCGTAAGATCCTTCGGTTCTTTATTAAAATAGGTGTTGGAGGCGGTCTTTATTCCCACAGCGTTGTGCAGGAAATCAAAATAGTTAAGATAAAGGGCTATTATCTCTTCCTTTGTGTAGTAACGCTCCAGTTTGACGGCAATCACCCACTCTATAGGTTTCTGCAAAAGTCTCTCGACAGTGCTTCCGGCAGTCTCCGAATAGAGCTGTTTGGCAAGTTGCTGTGTAATGGTGGAGCCTCCTCCGGCACTCTCCTGCCCGAGCAGTCCTCTCTTTATCATCGCACGGGCAAGCGCAATGAAGTCTATTCCGGAGTGATCATAAAAACGTTCGTCCTCTGTTGCTATAAGTGCCTGTACAAGATGGGGCGACAGATTTGAGTAAGACACGCATATACGGTTTTCGCGATTGAGGTTCCACGTGCCTATCACCTTCCCGTCTGACGAATAGACCTGCGTCGCGAACCTGCTGATAGGGTTCTGCAGGTCTTCAAGCGGAGGCATATAACCTATCCACCCGAACCATATGGCAGTAAAGGCAGCGGCACATGTGACAAAACTCAAGACTAATAATCCCCAAAGAAAATGTATAAAGATTTTTCTCATGAGCGGAAACCGATTTTTCGGCAAAGGTAATGCAATTAGGATAAAAAGCAAAACAAATATTATGATATTTTACTTTCTGTATGAAGCATGGCTAAGAAACGCGCTCCCGATACTTCATAACAATTTGATGGTACACTTTTTAGCATGACAAGCAAAACCTTCAAATCAAAAATCAAAGATTTGCTGCCGCTCCGCAGCTTTGTTCGTTTTTTATAAACAAAGACATGAGCGACCTAAGGTTAAACTCTTATTTTAATCCATAAACTGGCGTTAAGCCTCAACCGTACTACAGCCGTTGCCAGCAATACGGGGGTTATATATATATCAAAAACGCGGGAAGACATATTCTGAAAATGCGCAAGACAAAACGGAGCCTATATTACAGAAGAGTTATCAAGAGTCGGCACGCAAAAACCAAAGTGTATATACGTCACAACGGATTATTGATATTATATATGTGTATATTCTATAAACGATGTGCAGAAAATGCACGGCGGCTTATTATAAAACAATTCAAATGCATCCGAATCAGGAATCATTCATGCTCACGACACATCTGGTTATTCATGATATGCTACCGATACACGACATAAAACGTGGAGAATCGTTTCCGTCATCTCCACGTCTTAAGTCATGTTCGTTTCTTTTTGTTTCCCAAAATAGAGTTCAGTACAAACCTGCCTATTTTTCTTTCCAGTCCCTGTCTGGTTGTAGGCAATCCTGTCTTCCTGCTTATTTTCTGTTTTGCGGCAGTTATTCCGACCGCCCTTTTCCAAGAAAAGCTTAACCCGCGTATTTTCATATGCATTGCAATATCATGTAACACACAAAAGCCACAGCAGCCCAGAACAGCACATAAAGTATGTTCCGGCACAGATAGAGGATTATGCCTAAGCATCCCCAATTACCAAGTCCCATATACTATATCATAAACCTTTCTTTTTGAACGCTTCCACCAGGCTCTTTATCAATGCGTCTATTTCATTCACGACACCGTTCATGAATGCCACTCTGGCGTTCGGATTTTTCAGCTTTCCAATCCCTTCCGAGTTCATTTTCTTGAAGTTCAGTTCATGTCGCGGTGACGGTTCGCCAAATCCAGCCCATGTCTTATCGGCAACACGGATAGCTGTGCCGGCTCCGCCTATCGCATCTTCCAATGCTTTGTCTTTCGCGATGTCGCCTGCATACTTTACGCCAAAGCAATATTTTTCTATCGCATAGATTGTGAATGTCACATCCTTTCTCTTCTTGGTACGGTAGATGTTGAATGTCACACCATAACGTTTGTATCTGTTATTTTTATAGTAATCCTCCACGTCTTGGGCAAAGTCTTTCTTTTGGATGTCATAACCCTTAGCGATGAGCAAGTCCTGCAATGTGTCCCAGAAATAGCATTGCAGCTGTTCGCCGCTCCAGTCATCTGTCGCAACGACCTCGCGCCCGGCGGCAGCAATGGTTATGCTGCCACTCACAAGCTTTGTGTTGTCAGGGTTAGCAACCTTCACCGTTATTCCGAACATTTCCTTCATTTTGGTCTCAAAGTTACCTACCTGCATGTTTCCACGGCATGCAAGCTCTCCTCCCTTTGCGTTTTCTCCGCTTCGTATAGACGCAAGCGTCGCATCCTCAGGCGCGAATTTCGCACCTTTATACACACGCAAAGTAGCTCCGAACGCATCCTTGAACTGTTTCCTTAGACTTTTGACCGTCATACGGCCGTTAATGTTGAATTCTGCCATTGTAAAATTATCTTTTAAAGTGTTGATAAGATTGTTTATTATTCCCATATGTTTTAAATTGTTTATTTGATTCTTCTCATAGTGGCTCTCACATTCTCAATGACTCTTTTGAGGCTTTCTATACGTCTGTCGTGAGAAGCCGCCCGGCTTATCTTTGATTTACGATAGCTTGCCTTGCTTGATATGGAAGATGTCCTTTTTATCATATCAGCATAATAGGCGTTGTCTTTTTTCTTAGCTTCCCTCTCCTTTGCAATCGAAGCACGAAGGTCTATAAGACGCTTCTTATAATATTCTTTACTCATGACAAGCATCATTAAAGTTTATAATAATCGGAAATACGTTTCCAGACACATCTCTTCTCCTTGACAGACCGTTCCCTGTCAAGACAGAACACGCCTGTGAAGCGATAGAAACAGAAGCCCAAATCATCCTTGTAGCGTAAGAATGTGACGCGGTTTTCTGCCGGTGCGTTGAGCCAATGATTAAGGTGTCCGGCACGCTTGTCCTCCGCCTTAGGATACTCATAGATATACATTCCGTCCTCAGAAAGCCTGTTACACCAAAGGCGGTGTTCCGTGTTTGGCCACCAGATTATATCCTTTTCCCTGCCAGGCACCGCCGCGCCTGATGCGCGAAGGAATCCCCGGTGTTTGGGTTTTGTGCCGAATACAGCCGCAACGTCTTCCGTCGTGCGCAGGCATTCGTTGTCTCCGACCTTCAGAAAACCTTTCTTTATGTGATACTCCACGGTGAGAGTGTCGGCTTCATTCCACGGAATGAAATCATCACCGAGCGCGGAAATGCGTTGCCTTATCATACCGACAACCTCCGCAACCTGACTGTGGACTCCGTCAATATCACAGTCACAGTCTATCACAACAGGCTTCGAACCGGTGACATCCAGTATCTCCTCGTTACGGATTTTATCTATTTCACGCAGCACGCCATTATCATCTTTGTGGTAAGGCTCGTTTATTTCGATGAAAATATTCAGCTGAGGTAAGTACAAGTCTGCAAGCGCATACTTGTCCTGTGTTCTTCTGATATATTGTTGAACGACAAATTTCACACGGTCGTCGTCCAACTGATGCCATATCCGGCTTATGACATAGGACTCCGTCTTTTTCCTGCTTATCCTGGCAAACAGACGTTCCATATATTCCAACTTGAAATCCATATTACTTAGGCTTTTATAGGTGTTTGTACTACATCCTGCAAACGGAGCAAAAGAAAAAGGACACAGCCTTGACTTTCCGCTCATCTGCTTTAGTAGGTTCTGGTAAAACCTTTAGCCCAAATAAGGAAAAGCAGTCTGCGCCCCTTGCAGGGTACAAACCTACCATTCGACCTATTATTCGGGGCTATTTTCAATTTACCAGATTTACTAAAGCCAAATAACTTGTCTACAAGTCGCTTGCAATATGTCTTTTAGATTCTTGTGTCTGTTTCCGACCTCCTTTTTTGAAAGTTGAACGTATATTTTTGTTCTCGCTTACAAAAATAGGGAAAAAGCCCGAACATACCAAAGAAATTCAAGACTATTCGCAGACTGCCGTGAAAATCGGAGAGAGACTCTCCACATTTATATTATACACACCGCATAAAAAAGTACTTTATGTATTATACCCGGAATACGACGATTTTTGCATTTTTGACGTTAAAAAACGTTACTACATACATTTTATATGATATATCGTAAATGAACGCCCCATGAACCGGTGTATAAAAAATTACGTCAGATACACTCATTAATCACGTCCGAAGCCGTTTTGTTTGAAAAAATATGCTTAACTTAGCGGTCGAAAGCAATAAGAAAACCATATTATATATGAAGCACGATTTCGTAACAATCGCTGACCTGTCGAAGGACAAAATCATGTACATGATAAGAATGGCACAAGAATTCGAGAAGCATCCGAACAGAGAGCTTCTCAAAGGCAAGATTGTGGCAACGCTGTTCTTCGAACCGTCAACACGTACAAGGCTCAGTTTTGAGACAGCAGCCAACCGTCTCGGAGCCAAAGTGATAGGATTTTCTGATGCGAAGGCATCGAGTGTCACAAAAGGCGAAACGCTAAAGGACACGATTCTCATGGTGTCCAATTATGCCGATGTCATAGTGATGCGCCACTACATAGAAGGTGCGGCACAATACGCGAGCGAGATTTCTCCGGTACCTATTGTCAATGCAGGCGACGGAGCTCACATGCATCCCTCGCAGTGTCTGCTCGACCTCTACTCCATCTATAAGACCCAGGGCACACTCGAGAACCTGAACATATATCTCGTAGGCGACCTTAAATACGGCAGGACCGTGCACTCGCTCATAACAGCCATGCGACATTTCAACCCCACCTTCCATTTCATAGCTCCAAAAGAACTCGCCATGCCTGATGAATACAAACTGTATTGCAGACAGCACGGCATAAAGTTTGAGGAACATACGGAATTCAACGAAAACACAATATCCGATGCTGACATACTGTACATGACAAGAGTGCAGAAGGAGCGTTTCTCCGACCTGATGGAATATGAACGTGTGAAGAACGTGTACATACTGAAAAACTCCATGCTGGGACATGCCAAGGAAAACATGAAGATACTCCACCCGCTGCCGAGAGTGAACGAAATAGCATACGATGTAGACACCAATCCGCACGCATACTACATACAGCAGGCAGGCAACGGGCTTTTCGCACGTGAAGCGATATTCAGCCACGTCCTCGACATAAGTCTTGAGGATGTGATGAACGACAACAATATCATTAAATAGTCAGGACATCTGACAGACAACGAACCACAATCCTCAGACTCATGAACAAGAAAGAAAGACTGGTGGCTGCCATAAAGAACGGCACCGTTATAGACCACATACCGGCAGAAAAGACATATCAGGTGGCAACAATCCTCGGACTGCGCAACCTCACCACGCCGGTGACAATAGGATACAACTATCCTTCGAAGAAAATAGGAAGCAAAGGCATCATAAAGGTATCGGACAAGTTCTTCACCGACGAGGAGATATCACGGCTTTCGGTGGTGGCGCCCAAAGTGGTGCTCAACATCATACGCAACTATGAGGTGGTGGAGAAAAAGACGGTGGAGACACCAGACGAGCTGCGCGGCATAGTGAAATGCAACAATCCCAAATGCATAACGAACAACGAACCGATGGAAACCGTGTTCAACGTTGTAGACAAAGAGCGCGGCACTTTGAAATGCCACTACTGCGACAAGGAACAGAGCATAAGCGAGGTAAAGCTGGTCTGATTATTTTATCACACACCGTTTGCCCGAAAAAGAAAAAAGAATTAACTTTGCACAAGGCTTATCGCAGCCTGCAAACATTCATATAAAACAAATACAGAAACCGCAATGAAAAGAGACCAGGAGATTTTTGATCTTATCGAAAAGGAACACCAACGCCAGCTTAAAGGCATAGAGCTGATCGCATCAGAAAACTTTGTAAGCAACGAGGTAATGGAAGCCATGGGCTCATATCTCACAAACAAGTATGCCGAAGGATATCCGGGAAAGAGATATTACGGCGGATGCGGCGTGGTTGATGAAGTAGAAACACTTGCCATAGAGAGAGTGAAAAAACTCTTCGGAGCCGAATATGCCAACGTGCAGCCACACTCTGGAGCGCAAGCCAACGCAGCAGTGCTGCTGGCAGTACTCAAGCCCGGCGACACATTCCTCGGTCTGAACCTCGCGCACGGAGGCCACCTCTCACACGGCTCCGCGGTCAACACCTCGGGTATTCTGTATCATGCAGTGGGCTATGACCTCGACAAGGAGACAGGACGGGTTGACTACGACAACATGGAAAAGCTCGCCATGGAGCACAAGCCGAAACTCATCATCGGAGGAGGCTCGGCATACAGCCGTGAGTGGGACTACAGACGCATGCGCGAAATAGCCGACAAGGTGGGCGCGCTGCTCATGATAGACATGGCGCACCCGGCAGGACTCATAGCAGCCGGACTGCTCGACAACCCTGTGAAATACGCGCATATCGTGACATCAACCACACACAAGACCCTTCGCGGACCGCGCGGCGGCATCATACTCATGGGAAAGGACTTCGAGAATCCGTGGGGACTGACAACTCCGAAAGGTCAGGTGAAGATGATGAGCCAGCTGCTCAACTCCGCCGTATTCCCCGGAACACAGGGCGGACCGCTCGAACACGTCATCGCGGCAAAGGCGGTGGCTTTCGGAGAGGCACTGCAGCCTGAGTTCAAGGAGTGGGCAAAGCAGGTGCAGAAAAACGCGAAAGTGCTGGCAGAGGAACTCATGAAGCGCGGATTCACAATAGTCAGCGGAGGCACAGACAACCACTCCATGCTCGTCGACCTGCGCTCAAAATATCCTGACCTCACCGGTAAGGTGGCAGAGAACGCGCTCGTTGCGGCAGACATCACCGTGAACAAGAACATGGTGCCGTTCGACACACGCAGCGCATTCCAGACATCCGGCATACGCCTCGGCACTCCCGCCATCACGACACGTGGCGCTAAGGAAGACCTCATGGTGGAGATAGCAGCCCTCATCGAGGAGGTGCTCAACGACCCGGAGAACGAGGAAGTGATAGCAAGCGTACGCCACAGAGTGAACGAGAAGATGAAAGACTATCCTCTCTTCGCCTATTAAGCGTCAACATAAACAAAATAAAGAAACGGGAGGAAAGCATGCACAACGGCGTTTCTCCCGTTTTTTCACCCCACAGAAAACCATGACACAGGAAATAATAATATACATAATAATAGCCGCTGCGGCGGCAATCGCAATAAGATGGGCTGTACGGACAGTCAGAAACGCAAGCAAAGCCAACAGCTCGTGTGCCGGATGCCCGATTGCCGAAGCATGCAGCTCGAAAAACAAGAATAAATGTCCGAATGACAGAACAAAAACAGAAAAAACACGCTCAAAATTTGTCTGATTGAATAAAAAATCATACCTTTGCAATCGAATTTGAAAACGGTGCCTTGGATGAGTGGCTTAGTCAACGGTCTGCAAAACCGTCTACGGCGGTTCGAATCCGCCAGGCACCTCAGAAGAACTACAATTAATTGGATAAATTATTTGTAGTTCTTTTTGTTTAGACATACATAACCTGACACCAACAAAACTTAAACCATTATGAGAAAACTATTCACCTCACTCACGGCAGCACTGTTTCTCGGAGCGTGCGGAGCCGTAGCGCAGACCTATCACCCGTCTCCTGAGAACATACAGGCAAGAAAACAATTCCAGGACATGAAGTTCGGCATATTCATACATTGGGGCATCTACTCCATGCTTGCCGACGGTGAATGGGTGCAGCATTCCAAGAGAATAGACCGCAACGAATATTCACATCTGGCAGCAGGGTTCTGTCCGTCGCGCTTCAACGCCCGCGAATGGGTTGAGGCATTCAAGGACGCCGGAGCGGGATATGTCACTATAACGTCGCGCCACCACGACGGATTCTCCATGTTCGGCACAGACGCCAGCAGCTACAACATAGTAGACGCCACTCCATTCGGGCGTGACATACTGAAGGAACTTGCCGGCGAATGCGAGAGACAGGGACTGAAGCTGCACATATATTATTCGCACATGGACTGGTTCCGTCCCGACTATCCGGCAGGCAGCACCAGCAAAGACCTGCCGCATCGGGAAGCCAAGCCCGACTGGAACTCATATTTCAACTTCATGAACACACAGCTGACAGAAATACTCACCGGATACGGAAAGATAGGAGCCATATGGTTTGACGGCATGTGGGACCACGCGGACAACTTCGACTGGCAGCTTGACGAACAATACGCGCTCATACACAGGCTGCAACCGGCATGCCTCATAGGCAACAACCATCACTCCGCACCGCACGAGGGCGAGGACTTCCAGCTCTTCGAGCAGGACCTGCCGGGAGAGAACAGCGCAGGATTCTCCGGCGGACAGAAGGTGAGCGACGCATTGCCCCTGGAGTCGTGCCAGACAATGAACAGCACATGGGGATACAGCATAACGGACAAGTCGTACAAATCTGCCGACGAACTGATAAGACGACTCGTGAAATCGGCTGGCATGAACTCAAACCTGCTGCTAAACATAGGTCCGCGTCCGGACGGATGTCTGCCGGACGAAGCGATGGAACGGCTGAAGGAGATAGGCAAATGGACAAAACGATACGGAGAAACAATATTCGGCACACGCGGCGGACTGATAAAGCCATGCCAATGGGGCGTGAGCACCCAGAAGGGAGACACGCTCTATCTGCACATACTCCATCTCGAAGAGCGGACGCTCACCATACCGCTGGACACGAAAGACATAAAGTCGGCAAGAATGTATGACGACGGCAGCAAACTGAAAATACGCAAAGCAGGCAACGGTTCCGCCTTAATAAGTCTGCCAGCCACGCCTCAAGGTGTCGACACGATTGTAGAGATTGTCCTGAGAAAACAGAAGCGCGGATGACACACATTCTGTCCGGAAATGAATATTCATGCAATCAAGGAAGTAAAAAAACATGACAACTGAAAATCGCAAAAGAGAATTACGCTGACACGGAAACACGTGTCAATGGACAGAAAAAAAACGATTTTTAGGAAAGAAAATCACAATAGAAAACATTGCCCGAGCCCCTGCCGAGTTACAGAACATACCGTTCCGCACTCTCACAGGGGCTTTCCCGTGTCACTACAAAGGCTTTCCCACGGTGCGGAAAAGCCCATATGACACCACGGAAAAGGCTTTCCGGCAGCACAGGAAAGGCGCAGGCAAATCACAAAACTCCACATCACACTGACACTCAACGGCTTGGCATAACCGCTAAAAAAAACAACGTATTTACAGCCGGAGAATCTTATGGACATAAAAAAGGCACTCTCGCGAAGCATGCTCCGCATAATTATGCATCTTCAACCTATAAGGTGCATATATATACAAAAACCGCAGACAACGTAGAGTGAGGCGCATTCTAACCCGAATAGGGCACCGGTCTTCATACGTGTTTCGCATTGGTGTCGGGCAAATTGGCTGCTTACCATATCGGATATGCGGCTGCCGACACAGGGAAGAAGCGCAAGACAAGATGAAGGCAACTGTGCGGAAGATGGATGAAGAGCCGGTCATGCATACGGATACCCCCTGCTCTTTTCTTCCTGATTCTCCAGACGGTTATGTAGACAGCAGCAAAACAAATCATGGAAAATATTTTGCACAATCTAAATATTATTATTATCTTTGTCCCCCGAAAAAGGAAGATTGGCAGAGTGATCGAATGCGCTGGACTCGAAATCCGGTATACCGCTTTTTGGTATCGGGGGTTTGAATCCCTCATCTTCCGCAAACAAACGAATGACTATGTAACGAGAGCGGGGAGAAGACATAATTGTTTTTCTTTCCGCTTTTGTTTTTTCACCACATCACACCATCCTACAGGCGGTTGCAAATAATGTCATGCCGTTCTTCATCCTTGGGCATTATGAAGGTTGAACATATTGCCAGAAAAGAGCCACACATATACTTCCAACGAAACATCCGACCCGAATTGTCATCAGACTTCATACGTTTTACGTCCTGCCGTCAAGCTGTCTGGTTTCCCGCTCTGCCTCACATGCAGCCGGATATATCGGATAAAGACCGGGAACAAATCTACGCCAATAGTGCGCAATACGCCTTGTGAGCCGGGAACCAAGTGAAAAAGCCGTCTTGGATGTATAAAGACCGTTCAGGCTTCAACGCAAAAATAAAACATTCCATAATATCACGACAAACGCTGACGGATGCGAAATCATTCAGATTAATGCCGGTTAAGAAGTATGCCCTATGCCTACCGTCTCAACAACCGCAAGAATTCTGCCATACGGCGGAATACATGATGTTGCAGCCATCAATCTGTACGGCTTCCGAATCATCATTATACGTATTCCTGTGCTCAAAGCCGTCAGACCGGACGCACACTATTTCTACAAACCGGACAAGCAGGGCGAGAGTCATGGGTATGCAAACGAAGAAAGGCTGCTCCTTTTTGTTGGGAACAGCCTTTCTTCGTGACTCCGACAGGATTCAAACCTGTAACCTTCTGATCCGTAGTCAGATGCTCTATTCAGTTGAGCTACGGAGCCTTGTTTCTTGTTTGCGGTTGCAAAGGTATGCATATTTTTTGTTTCCGCCAAACTTTTTCCGCTATTTTTTTGTTTTTTCTTCAAAAAACATCAGAAAAAGCATATTTCGCCTACTCTTCCCCCTTCAATATGGGCAAGGATATGTGATATTTCACGGCAAGGAGCCTTATCGCACATATTATCAGGAATGACAATACGACTGCCATGCTGACATTAAGCCCGGCTGTAACAAAGCCCCAATAGGCGAGTCCTCCCACTACACTTGCCATGGCGTAAATCTCTTTCTGAAAGATAACCGGCACATTGTTGAGCAGCACATCGCGTATCACGCCTCCGGCAGACCCCGTGATGCATCCCATTATTATGGCGACCCAGAACGGATGACCGCAATCGATGGTCTTCTGGAGTCCGGCAATGGTGAAAAGAGCCAGACCGAGAGTGTCGAATAAGAACCATGCGTTATCGAGACGCTTGAGATAGCGCGCGAACACTATCACAAACATCTGCGCCATGACCGTACACACAAGATAGACCGATGATGTCATCCAGAACGGAGTGA
>UMDG01051272.1_pt1 | contig 15580 bp, 10 predicted proteins | sample 1964431 | NCBI WGS metagenome assembly UMDG01 (sample SAMEA4835988, study PRJEB28245) | human gut metagenome | biome: gut microbiome; material: fecal sample | place: Denmark | collected 2008 | reverse complement strand
TGTGTCCCGCGAGTCAGCTTTGATATAATATCATCCCGGCACACATATGTCAACGGATTTTCTGCAATTAATTAAAGTAGTAAAACTGCCTTAAAAAACACAAATTTTCTAAATTGTCTGTTTATTATATACAATTCTCACAATTACTATCTGACAGCCTCTATCGCTTCCTTGATATTTGCCACACCGACAATCTCAATTCCACTAATATGCGACACTCCTGCAAGACACACTTTGGGAACAATACACTTTTTAAAGCCAAGCTTCTTTGCCTCCGCCACACGCTGCTCGGACATGGTAACTCCGCGCACCTCTCCGCTTAAGCCCACCTCTCCAAAGCATATGGTATCCTCACGCACTATAATATCCTTTTTGCTTGATGCGATTGCAAGCACTATCCCAAGGTCTATCGCCGGTTCGTTCATCCTTATACCGCCTGCTATATTCACATAAGCGTCACAGTCTGACAGTGACAGGTTGGCTCTTTTTTCAAGGACCGCCATGAGTAGATTTACTTTATTATAATCTGTACCATTTGCTGTACGCCTTGGATTATTAAAAAAACTGTGACATACAAGAGCCTGTATCTCGAGAAGTATCGGGCGGCTTCCCTCTATGGAACATGTGACAATTGATCCTGATGCTCCCTCGGGCTTACCGCTAAGCATATACTCCGACGGATTTTCCACCTCAACAAGTCCCTCCGCCTTCATTTCAAATACGCCTATCTCATTGGTCGAACCAAATCTGTTCTTAACGCCTCTAAGTATCCTGTACGACTCATACCTGTCACCCTCAAAATAAAGCACAGTATCAACCATATGCTCCAACGTCCTCGGCCCCGCAACCGCACCATCCTTTGTCACATGTCCTACTATAAAAACAGAAATACCCAGAGTTTTTGCAAGCTGCATAAGCACTCCGGTTGTCTCCCTGACCTGTGAGACACTGCCCGGTGCCGACGCTATCTCCTCATTGTACATAGTCTGGATGGAATCTATTACAACAACCTCCGGTTTTTTTCGTTGAATCACATCCTTTGCTATATCAAGACTTGTCTCACATAAAAGCTCCAGTGAATCCGTAAAATCACCAAGTCTGTCGGCACGCATCTTTATCTGATGCAGTGATTCCTCACCTGACACATAAAGTAATGGCACCTTTTTTTGTGAAAGTTCCCTGCATACCTGAAGTAGAAGCGTGGATTTTCCTATACCCGGATCTCCTCCCACAAGCACAAGTGACCCCCTCACAATTCCTCCGCCAAGCACTCTGTCAAACTCAGCTATACCTGTCACTATACGCTCCTCTTTCTCGCTTTTTACTGCCGAAAGAGGCAGAACCTGTACCGCCTTTGATTCTTTTTTTACTTTTCCCGACGAACTTATCGACTTTTTATCTACGGTTTCCTCTACAAATGTATTCCATTCCTTACAGGCCGGGCACTGTCCCATCCATTTTGCCGATTCATAACCACATTCCTGGCAGAAAAATACAGAGGTCTTTCCTTTTGCCATATTGTTCTCCTTTATAAAATACAAAAAGCCCGGCTTTCACCGGGCTAAAAATATGCTCTATTTTCTTGATACTTTGATATCGACTGAATCAACACCCTCAAGCTCTACGCTTAAGCTGAGCTTGCCGCCGAGATTTGTCTTCATAGTACCTGCAACAGCTCCAGCTATATCAATTTCGTACTCTGTCTCCTCTTCAAGGCCAAGAGTAATCTGAGCATCCTCAGGTCCCTCCACAGTAAATGTCACTGTATCAGCAGTCTCCTCGAAATCCATAACCGCTGTTCCCGGAACAGACTCGTATACAAAGAGTCCGTTTCTTTCGAGCTTTGTAATCTCCTTAAAGGTCTTTACCTTGTAGATATCTCCATCCTTCTCAAAATTGTCAAGCTTTGCCTTTGCAGCCAATGTATAATCTCCGAAGCTGAGCTTTCCGTTTTCCTCAGTACGGATTAATTCACTTATTACAGCCATTTTTATCCTCCCGTAGCTATATTGATATATTAATTATAAATCCAATTCTACTCAACAGTCAATGAAATTTGTTTGTTTTTCGTAGAAATTATTACCTTATTGCCGCGCTTAATTTTGCCGGTAATAATATCCTCTGACATACGGTCTTCAATCTCCTCCTGAAGTTTTCGTTTAAGAGGTCTTGCGCCATATTTTCTGTCATAGGCTTTGTCCACGATAAAGGATTTTGCACTGTCGCGCACTGTGAGCTCTATATCAAGCTGTTCTTTACAGCGTTTCTTAAGCTCCTTTACAAGAAGTGTCACTATATGCTTCATGTCATCCTTGTTGAGAGCTCTAAATACAATAGTCTCGTCGATCCGGTTCAAAAACTCAGGTTTAAATATACGGCGGACCTCCTCCATGACACTGTTCTTCATACGCTCGTGATCCTGCTTTTCATCCTCACCAGCGCCAAAACCAAGGCGCTTTGGTTCTATAATAGAAGAAGCTCCTGCATTTGATGTCATGATGATTATTGTATTCTTGAAATCAACCGTGCGCCCCTGTGAATCAGTGATTCTACCATCATCAAGCACCTGTAAAAGTATATTGAACACATCAGGATGTGCTTTTTCTATCTCATCAAACAGTATAACAGAAAAAGGATTGCGTCTGACCTTCTCTGAGAGCTGTCCGCCTTCCTCATGGCCCACATATCCCGGTGGTGAACCAATCATCTTTGAAACACTATGCTTTTCCATGTACTCTGACATGTCAACACGTATCATGGCATCTTCTTTGCCAAAGACAGCCTCAGCAAGCGCCTTTGACACCTCCGTCTTACCTACTCCTGTCGGTCCCAAAAACAGGAATGAGCCAATCGGCTTCTTAGGATCCTTTAAACCAACACGGCCTCGTCTGACTGCCTTTGCGACAGCAGAAACAGCCTCCTCCTGTCCTATTACACGCTTGTGAAGTATCTGTTCAAGCTTTGCAAGTCGTCCTGCCTCTGACTCTGTAAGCTTATTTACAGGTATTTTGGTCCATCCCGATACTACATCCGCTATCTCATTTTCGCCGACTACAGGCTGATTTTTAGCTCCTGTGCGACGGTTCTTTCTCATAAGCTTCTGCTGTTTATTTTCAAGCACTTCCTTTTCTGACATAAGCGCGCCGGCAGCTGCGAGATCTCCTTTCGACAAAGCATTTTCCAATTGGTTCTGCTTATCTGTTATCTCTTTTTTCAGAGCAAGCAGCTCGTCAGATGATGTCAGATTCTTAAGCCTTATCCTGGCTGCCGCTTCATCCATCAGGTCTATCGCCTTATCAGGTAAAAATCTGTCATTTATATATCGTGCAGAAAGGCTTACTGCCGCTTTCACACCCTCATCTGTTATGATGACACCATGATGCTTTTCATAGAGTCCCTTTAATCCTGTGAGTATCTCTATTGTCTCATCCACACCCGGCTCCTCAACCATCACCGGCTGGAAACGGCGCTCAAGCGCAGCATCCTTTTCCACGTATTTGCGGTACTCTTCTATGGTAGTGGCGCCGATTACCTGTACCTCGCCTCTGGCAAGCGCAGGCTTTAATATGTTAGATGCATCTAACGAGCCTTCTGCTCCTCCTGCACCTATTATAGTGTGAAGCTCATCAATGAAAAGCAGTACATTTTTGGCATTTGAAACCTCGCTTATCACCTTCTTGATACGCTCCTCAAACTCACCACGATACTTTGATTTGGCTACAAGCCCGGACATATCAAGAGAAACCAGTCTCTTTCCCAAAAGAATATCCGGAACATTGCCACTGACTATATCCTGCGCAAGTCCTTCTACTATAGCGGTCTTACCCACTCCCGGCTCTCCAATCAGACATGGATTGTTTTTGCCACGGCGGCAGAGTATCTGGATAACGCGCTCCATCTCCTTTTTTCTGCCTATAACAGGGTCAAGAAGCCCTGCCTCTGCCATATCTGTCAAATCTCTGGAATACTGATCTAATACAGGAGTCGCAGAATTGTATGATGTACCGTAACTTTTCATCAGATCCCTGTATGCAGACGGATCCTCACCCATCGCACCAAGAATATCTATAAACATCTTCTGACTGTTAACACCCATGGTGTTTAAAAGTCTTGCAGCTGCACAGTCTCCCTGCAGTACTATAGCCATCAGCAAGTGTTCTGTACCTATCTCATTGCACTCAAATCTATCGGCTTCCTCCGATGCGCGCTCCAATACTCTCTGTGTCCTTGGTGAATAGCCATCCCTGTCCATCACTTCGATGTTATCCCCCGGTGAAATCAGGTCTTCAATCATCGAAATAAGCTTATCATATTCCACATTGCAGGCTGTTAGAATCTCAGCTGCCACACCGGTGCCCTCTTTTATAAGGCCAGCCAGTATGTGCTCTGTTCCAACATAGCTGTAATTCATTTTCTTTGATATACGTGCAGCCAAATCTATTGCTTTTTTAGCCTTACTTGTATATGGTTTCAAGTCATATCCTCCAGTCATATTCACTAATTTAAGTCGATGAACTGCAAATCATCATCTTCGCTGTCATCCTTTGCACTGCTGTCTATAGTCTCAGACGGCTTATTTTCCTCATTGACAAAGCCATCAAGTGCCATTTGAACCTGATTCTTCAATGTATCATCATCTGCAGCATTCTCCTGATTTAAAGCCTCTTTTGAATCAAAATCAGATTTTTCATTCTCAGCAGTTTTCTTTAAATCGGATGTAATTTCTACGGTTCTTCCGACATAGGATGCATCAGATGCTTCTGTACTTTCCGTATTTTCGTCTGATTCTAAAATCTCAGCTATCTGTGACTCTTCGCCAGATTCCTCAGCCGGTTCCCGGATTTCATCTACCTGCGATTCTTCAGCCGGTTCCTGAATCTCATCTACCTGTGATTCTTCAGCCGGTTCCTGAATCTCATCTATCTGCGATTCTTCAGCCGGTTCCTGTGCATCATCATCATCATTAGCTTCTATATCATTTTCCTCTATATCGAACTCTTTTGTATCGTCTTCTTCATCATTTTCTTCATTAGCTGTGCGCTTCTTATTTTTCACAATAACCACCAGAAGAAGTAATGCCAGAATAATGATAATAAGAACCAGTATTGCAGCTAAAACAAGATATTTATTAGCAATTCCCGGGACAAGCTCACTCTTTGTTGTATCATTTTCCTCCTGTGCCACTGTAGGTGTACTGAGCTCAGTTCTCATATATGTGCCATCTACGCTATCATATGTGTACCAGCCACTCTCACCATTGTCATTCATAGCGTATACGAGGTAAAAATCCTTTGTCTGATCATCAGTTTTTTCGCCTTTGGTCTGGTAGGCTGTTGCCACACCCTTGCCCTCTATGGAGAGCGATATCTCATTATATCCCTCAGGCACATCATCCACCTTAGGCAGTAAAACCACTATAAAATGTGACTCTGAATTGATACGGACAAACTCATATGCTGTATTCTGTGCTGCATCATATACAAAAAGCCCATTGCCGCTTTCCGACTGTAAATACACAAGCGTGATATCACCAAATGTGCCATGAAGGGTATTGTATTCAAGTCCGTCAATCACTGTCTTTGAGTGCTCAAAGCCTTCAGGAACAACATCCTCCGGAATGTCATTTACCATAGTCCACTCTGTGCCATTTATATCGAACTTCTTCCAGTTATCCTGCTTATCTGCATTCTCCGGATCATCCTCGGCTCTTCTGGTAACAACTATATTGTATGTGCTTGTGCTGCCGTCCTCTGCTGTCACAACAACGCTGACCGTATTCTCTCCAACCTCAAGTGAATCATTGCCTGTGACGGATGTCACACTCGCCTTGGAATCAGCCGGATTTGCTGTAACCGCAAGGCTTGAACAGCTGTAATCTACTGTAGCTGTGTAATCCTTTGTCGCAGCAGAAAACTCAGGGGAAAGCGTGCCTGCTGAGATAACCAGCGAACCAAGAGATGCGTTTGAGGATTTCTTTTCCTCTTTGTTTTCATTATCTTTATTTGCATTGCTGTCATTGCCGGTATTGCTGCCGGAATTGTCCTTGTTATCCTTGTTGCTGTTTGAATCATTGTTTGATGAAGCTGATGTAGCTGTAATAGTAACACTGCCAGATGACATAGATGTCTCTTTCAATTGGTCATCAAACGCATTAATCACCCGAACTGAAAAGGTACAACTACCTTCCGAAACAGCTTTAACTTTTATAGAATTATTTGGAGTTCCTCCATCAGAGTATATATTATCTCCTTCTACAAACTCAAAAGCTCCCGAACTCTTTGTTAATGTTGCATTTACTCCATACTCTCCTGGTGAAATAGATGTACTTATAGTCACAACATCTCCAACTTTCACTGTTGTTTTACTTGCTGAAACAGAAATACTTCCTGCTGCCAACACAATATTCTTATTTGAAAACACAACTATAGTCATTATCAAAACTGATAAAATATAACTTGTAATCTTTTTCATTTTCTTACCTCTATTGCTCTATATTTTTTCTGCCGAGAATATGGTTACGTATAATCATAGAATCTTTTACATTTATGGTACCATCTTTGCTAGTGTCAGCTGCTTCCATATATGCACCACTCAATGTACTTCTTCCAATAATATGTCGTCTTATTATCATAGAGTCCTTTACATTGACCACTCCATCTCCTGACACATCGCCATATATTACAATATCATATGTTTTTTTCAAATTACCAGAAAGATCATATACAGCAACCTTATTTCCTGTTGCAACTGTTCCTGTATTTTCTTTTCCTGATTCCGTTAAAAGTTTGATTGAACCAGATGCAGAAACCGAAATATTTTTTATGAATGATGACGCCATTGTTTCTGGTGCAACTCCAGTAATATATGTTCCTATTTTATATGTATCAGATGAAATATTTACATCTGTACCAGACGCAGTATTATTTGTATTATTAGCTGATGTTTGTCTGTTTATAGTGATTGTGTATGTTCTTGTTTCACCACTTTGTGACTTACAATTTATTTTTATTGTATTATTTCCAACAGCAAGTGAATAATTACCTGTACCCGAAACATAACTATTACCTGATACAGCATTTGCTGAGACAGTCACTGAACTTATAGCATTTGAAACAACCGCTGAATAACTTGTTGTTACTCCATTAAATACAGGTGTGAGTGACACTCCACTTATTGACAGTGCTTGCAGATAGTTGTTAGTATCACCAGCTTTATTAAAACCAACTGCAGACGATGGCATATTGTTGTATACAGGAATTTTGAATACAAATGCCTGGTTCTTATCAGAATATCCTTTTGACAGATTTTGTCCTTCTGTAATTGCAGCTGTCACATTTGCCATATACTGATGGCTATAAAGTGATTTACTATCAACCACATTAAATTTTTCAAAATAAATTGTATTTTGACCTCTATTGACATAATCTTTTGCAATCTTTTCCGCCCCTCCGGATATGGATTTTGTCCTACTTGACCATCCATTCTTCTTAGCATACGCTAAACCATTTTGGTATATTTTTTCCTTTGTACTTCCAGTCGCACTAAAATTAAAGAAATTATAATACCCCTCATAACCCGAATATACCCCAGAAATAAGAGGACTCGTTCCTTTTCCCTGTTCCTGTTTAACTCGCGCAGATAAGTGATATGCACTAACTCCTGTGGCTTTTGCAACATCTAAAAATGTCCTAGCATAATCTATTTTCTCACCATTGTTAGAATAGTTCTTAGTTCCTTCCATAAAGGTTCCCTTAACGATTGATTGAACACCTGATAAGTTTTCGCTAGAACTATATACAAGACTTTGAAACTGATAAATATTTGTTTCATCAAGAAAATTTCTTGGATCCATAATATATGCAATGTAATCCTTGCTTGCAGCTACCCATCCTGGCTCATATTCAAACCACTTATTTGTTTCCCAGTTATATGCACCATTTTCCGTTGATTTTTTTGCATTATCTGCATTTTTAGATACTAAGTTTATTCCATGTACGCTCTCATTTTCAATCACCGTATCCCAATTCAAACCTGTATTTACAGCCTCAAATGTCCAGCTTGGATACTTATTGTGAAGTGCTGTAAGGTTTGGAATATAGCTGTCAGGAAAGCCTGCATTCTTCATAGCCGTGACAAAATCGGTATTGTCTCCGCTATTATTGTATGTCACCTTTATGTATGTACTGATAGTCCAGCCCGTAAATGCCTTGCCGTTTAAAGTACCCTTGACATTATACCAGACCACACCGTTTACCCTGGTCTCTCCAATTATGTCAACCTGATGGTTCCAGTTGAGTGAGACAACCTTGGTAGTGCCGGATGTGCCTGCTGCATTGCGGACATACACATTGCCACCTGTAATCGTACCTGTAGCATATGCTCCCGATGCGGTTGCAATGGCAAGCTGCTCCTCATTATTCTGCTGTATGGCATCCGCATTGCCGGTGTCTGCCGAAGCATCCCCTGTCTGCGCATTGTCTGATGCAGCTGTACCTGCTGATACAAAATCAGACCTTATATAGCTGACACACTCCTCGTTATTTGCTGCCAGATTGTACTTTGCCTTGTACCACACCTTGCCGTCTGCACCTGTGGTCTGCTCAAGAATAGTAATATCCTTGCCGTTTGAAAGCTTGTGCTCCAGCTCATACTCTGTTCCCGGTCCGCTTCTCGCCGCTACCCAGTATCTCTCATCACACACAACCTTAGCCGCCTGATCCGCATAGACTGCTATGCTGCTGTATGGTGCCAGGTCACATGCAGCTAATGACAATGTTACGACAGAGGCTGCCAGAAATTTATTTATCTTTATCATCAAATCCCCTCTTTCTTATGTGCATTGTTTACATTAATCCATTATCCATTTAATTATAATAGAATATGACCTTTGTATCAATGTATTCGGCAGAAATTTATTATTTTTTTATTGATATGAGGGTCAAAAGGTATTTTGCCCCTCATTTATGATTAATCGAATTGCATGCAAGCATGCATCGATGATACCTTTTGACCCTTTAATCATAATATAAAAACTCCCTTCAACGTGCAGCTCATGCTTACGTTTCAGGGAGTTGTCTGATTCATATTCTGCTTTTTCTTACTGTCTCCTGTATCTTTTTCTAGCTGAACAGGGATTTTATCTTATCCCATAAATCCATGAAAAAGTTACCAATCTTTTCCCAGAAGCCCGGGTCATTTATCTTATCGCCAAGCTTTGATGCCCAGTCATGTGCCTGGTTGATGACTGAATCCCAGTCGATATTGGCATCCTTAAGCTTCTTAAGAAGCGATGTCAGCTTTGCAATATCATCATCAGAAAGCTTCAGGTCGTAATCCTTTGCAGCCTCCTTTATCGCATCCTTTATCTGGCTCTCATCCTTGAGCCTTCCATCGGCAAGCTGCTTCTTTAGGTCTGCAATCATTGCCTCGATATCCTGCGAATCGCCGTCAATGCTCTTGTTTAGCTCTCCTGTTGTGACAAGCTCATCCATCGCTGCGTCTGTCACCTTGTCGTCAAGCTTCTTGCCTGTCATCTCCTCGTATGCCTTTAGTGTGCCTACAAGTGCTGCCGTTCCGGAAATAGGGAAAGGTCCTGCGACTATGATTTTAGCATCAGCTATGCCTGCTGTGGCAAGCGCATTCTTGTACATTCCTACCGTACAATAATTGATATTGTGTGTGGAAACACTAAGACCCGCACCCTTTTTATCCTCTGTAATGAGTACTGAGGAAAGTGACCTTGTGCCAATCTCGCTCTTGCTGATGTATGAATCGAGGTACTTGTGCTCCTCATCATTATTTACATAGACCACATCGTATTTGTCCAGATCAGTGAGCTCGATTCCCATAAATCCAAGCACTGTCGCTCTCTGATCCGGTGTGAGGTCTGCTCCAAGACTTAAGTATGGCTTATCATTATTGCTGATGGTCACCTTGTCGTTTGTCTCACTGCCGGCTGTCGTTGTGCTGTCTGCAGTACTGTCTGTGTTACTCTTATCAGCTGCGTCACTGCCTGATACATCAACACTTGAAACTGTATCCGTCTGCGTAGCTGTCTCTGTTGCAAATACTGCCGGATTCATCGTAAACAGTGTCACCGCAGCAAGCACGCTACATACAATACTCTTTGCTTTTTTCTTTATTGATCTAATCATTTTTCCTCCAATCTACTGCTCTATATCATACGAAATTGTAAAGCTGCTTCCGTCGAAGCTGACATCTGCCATGCTTCCGCATACCACAGGCATCATTGGCGACATATGACCTATATCCAGATCCATGATGATTGGCACATTAAAATCTCTAAGCAGTGATGAAAGCGCCTGTCTGTGGTCTATTCCAAACATTTCCTCTCCGAAGTGCGCCGGGCGTCCGATAAGAAAGCCCTTTACATTTGAAAACCATCCTGCATTTTTCATCTGCCACATAGCCCTTCTCATGCCCATCACATTAAGGTCACAAGCCTCAAGGAACCATATGATACCATCATCACTGTAGCGCTCATTAAATTCCCTTACATGGTCAAACGATGTACCAAGCAGATTGATAAGACAATCCATGCAGCCACCAAGCAGCCTGCCTCTCATGGTAAGCCTGCTTTCCTTTGCCACCGCAGGAATAGAGCTGATGCACGACTTTTCAGTCAGGTTGTAGCCCACAAACGGAGCATTCTCATCCTTTATCGATTCCTTCTCCCACATAGGGTAATTGGTAAATGAAAGCTTCCTGCCACAAAGCAGATTAAATGCATCGGTAAGTGACTCATGCCACACCTCCATGCCAAAGCTGCCCGCACACGGCCCGTAAATACCTGCTGTATCTGCAATAGTAGCCTCCAAAAATGTGAAATTCGTGTTGTCGGAATAGCCCATGTACCATTTCGGCTTTGACTGCTTCACGCGCTCAAAATCAATATAAGGCACTACCTCGCACATCAGCTCGCCGCCACCACAGGATATAAGCACATCACTGTCAACAGAAGCATAGCTCTCGTTCAGCTCTTCTGCGCACTTCTTAGGTGTATTGCTGATACCTATACCACTGTCGCATCTGCAGTTAGGTCCCTCTATCGTCTTATAACCCATGCTGTGAAACCTTTTAATGGCATTGTCAAAGGCACTCCTGTACGGCTCTGTTGTACAGCCCATCGAAGGCGCCACAAAGCCTATTGTTCCTCTATCCTTTAGAAATTCAGGGTATCTCATGTTTCTATCATCCTATCACTATTATTTACATATCTAAGCTTCTGTCTGAAGTAAAATATGTAGGATTTTATCATTTCTGTCCAGGTCATTTTACTGTCATAATTAAATGTCGTCGTGTACTGCACATGCTGTCTGTTGCACCAGTTGTATATATCATGCAGACTTATCGAATCAACATGCTTTATATTGTTCATAAACACCTTAACCTTTGAAAGCTCATCCTCACTGTCAATGTATAGATGAAAGATAGTATTCGGACATTCAATTATTATCTGCTGTTCTCCTATATTTTTCATCACTGTATCCTCTATCGAATAATGTATCCTGTGTGATTAAAAACATTATCGTCTGTCACACCGGGATGTGAGTAATAACAAAATATCGTAACTGTTCATTACCTTCACAGTTAAAAAATATCACATAACCATAGTACTACACCGGCATCACAAAATCCAGTCATTTTTGCCTGCCAATTCTTACTATTTTATTAAGAAAAACGGTAAATATCATACTCCCTCACAGTCAAATGCCGGAATGAAGCTGTCCTTTGCCACGTCCCCCTCCTGTATAAATGCATTCGTGATTCCTATTTCGAGGGCATAGTTAACAAGTCTTTCATACTCTCTCTTTGTCACTGTGCGGTTTATCTCAGGATAATCCTTTAGTGCAATCGGCGTAAACTGGCTCATCATGCTTATATATACGTGATCATGATATGTATCATACAGGTACTTAAGTACAGCCTTTGCATCATTCACATGTCCCGGCAGTAGAAGCTGTCGCACAATAACTCCCTTTTGTATGAGTCCTGTCGCATCGTCAATCACGACATCCGGCTGCTGCCTGACCATCTCTGAAAGCGCCTGCTTTGCGACAGACGGATAATCTTTTGCCCTTGAATACCTTGCCGAAAGCGTACTGTCCATATATTTAAAATCCGGAAGATACACATCCACTATGCCCTCAAGCAGCTTTAGCTCTGTCACATTTTCATATCCGCTCGTATTGTATATAATAGGAAGCTTCATGCCACGGCTTTTTGCATCGTTTACCGCCCACACTATATCAGGGATATACTGCCCTGGTGTGACCAGATTGATATTATTTGCACCTTTGCCCGCCAGTTCCATGAAGATATCACTCAGCCTCGCTTTACTGATTACCTTTCCCTCTTTTCCGTCAGAGATCTCCCTGTTCTGGCAGAACACGCAGTGCAGGCTGCAGCCTGAGAAAAAAACTGCCCCGCTTCCTCTTTTTCCTGATATGCACGGCTCCTCCCAATAATGAAGTGCTGCTCGCGCCACCTTTATTTCAGATGAAACGCCACATACGCCTGTTTGTCCGGTTCTTCTGTTTATGCCACATTTTCTGGGACACAATAAGCAATTTTCGTATTTATTCATATTTTTCATTTTAACCCTTGCTAAAAATAATGTTTGATACTACAATCTATATGATTATGCGGTGCATATGCCATGCGCATTCAGTAGTCATTTTAAAATTATATCATAACTATTCTTACAGAAGAGAATAGTTAAAATACACAATAAGGAGATTACAATGAATCAGTCAAACTGTATCGTCGCCCAGTCAGGCGGCCCAACTGTTGCAATCAACGCAAGCCTTGCAGGAGTCATCGCAGGAGTAAAAAGCTCCGAGAAATACGATATCTGCTATGGCGCCGTAAACGGAATACTCGGCATATTAAATGAGAATTATCTCAATCTGTCAGATATTTTTGCAGATGATGCTAATCTTGAAAAGCTCAAGACCACACCTGCCATGTATCTTGGCTCATGCCGCCACAAGCTCCCTGATTACAAGGATGATGATTCACCATATGTATACATCTTCCACCAGTTTGATAAGCTCTCCGTAAAGGCTTTCTTTTACATCGGTGGAAATGATTCGATGGATACCGTATTAAAGTTATCCGATTATGCAAAAAAAATCAACAGTGATGTGAAAATTATAGGGATTCCAAAAACCATCGACAATGATCTGTGCATGACAGACCACACTCCGGGCTTTGGCTCTGCCGCCAAATACATCGCATCGAGCATGCTTGAGATAGCCCATGATACCTTTATCTATGCTGTTAAAAGTGTGACAATCGTTGAAATCATGGGACGTGACGCAGGATGGCTCACTGCCGCTTCCGCTCTCGCACGTAATGAATACAATACAGCGCCTCAGTTCATCTATCTGCCTGAGGTGGATTTCGACAAGGACAAATTTGTTGCCGATATAAAAGAAGCCCTTACGCACACTAACAATGTGATAGTTGCCGTATCCGAAGGAATACATGACGCAGACGGCTCATACATTACATCATCAAATGCCTCATGCGACCAGTTCGGACACCAGCAGCTAAGCGGTGCCGGAAAGGCTCTTGAGTTCATTGTTAAAGAAAACATCGGTGTCAAGGTTCGCTCAGTAGAGGTAAACGTGCTCCAGCGCTGTGCCTCACATCTTGCATCATTAACCGATATCGAGGAATCTTTTGCTCAGGGTAAAAAGGGTGTCACTATTGCAGCAGATGGTGTGACCGCATCAATGGTATGCTTGAAGCGCATCTCAAATGATCCTTATCAGGTAGAATACACATATTCTGCCATCAAGGATATCGCAAACGAGGCCAAGTCTGTGCCAAGAGAGTGGATCAATGATGCTGGCAATGATGTGAAGCCTGAGCTTATCGAATACTTAAAGCCACTTATTCAGGGAGAAACCGCTGTAGCCTACAAGAATGGTCTGCCTGACTATATGGATGTGTCACATCTTCACAAATGTAACTGATTTTAGCTGCCGCCTACACCCCGGTGTGGGCAGCAACAGCATATCTCCAAGGAGGTCGATTTACATGAAGAAAAAAGTACTTATAGCCTGCGCCGTTGTGCTTGGTGTGATTTTGGCTGTTTATCTTGGCTTTGCCTTTTATTTTAGCAGCCACTATCTGTTCAACACAAAGATTAACTCTGTAAAATACGCAGGGAAAACCTTAAAAGAAGCATTAGAAAAAAATACAGCCCTAAGCCGCGACTATCTGCTCACAATCACTGATAGAAAAGGCAACAGCTTTTCACTTAAGGGACCTGATTTTTCCTATGAATATGTCTCAAACGGTGACGAGGAGCAAATCCTAAAAAGCCAGAATGCTTTTACATGGCCTGTCAGTCTCTTCAAAGCTCAAAACTATACTCTAAAGGGTTCGTCCAAATATGACGATGCCGCTTTGGCGGAAAAGCTCAAGGCTCTTGATATTTTCAGTGATGACTACATTGAAAATCCGGAGGATGCCCACATCGAGATAAAAGACGGCAAATACGATGTGATTGAAGAGAAAAATGGCTGCAAGCCGATATATGACAGCATCCTTGCCGAAGTAAAGGATGCCCTGGACAATGAGCTTCCAAAGCTTAGCTTAAGTGATGACTGTTATGAAGCTCCAAAAATCACAAAGGAAAGCGATACAATCAAAAATGAAAAAGAAGCCCTCGACAAATACACTGCTTCAACTGTCACTTACAAAATTGAAGGTGCCGACGAGAAGCTTGACTCAGCCAAAATCCTTGATATGCTAAGCATCTCAGATGACGGCAGCGTGAGCATAGATGATGCCAAGGTCACTAAATATGTCCAGCAGCTTGCTTCCAAATATAACACCTTCGGACGCAAGCGCTCGTTCAAAACATCGTCCGGTGACACTATTGAAATAGGTGGTGGAGACTACGGATGGGTAGTCAGCAAGAAAAATGAGAAAGCCAAGCTCCTTTCAGATTTAGAGGGAGGCAAGCCAGTGGAAAGAGAACCTGTTTACGAGCAGACTGCTCTCTACCGCGGTGCTGACGACATAGGTAATACATACATAGAGATTGACTACACAAAGCAGCACATGTGGTATTACAAGGATGGTGCTCTCCAGATGGAGTCTGATTTCGTATCAGGTAATCTCGCCCGTCAGAACGGTTCCGTAGATGGTGTATATAAGATTGTTTACAAGCAGAGAAATGCTACTCTTGTCGGTGAGGGTTACTCTTCTCCTGTCAGCTATTTCATGCCGTTTGCCTACAATATAGGTATCCATGATGCCAGCTGGCGTGATACCTTCGGAGGAACAATTTACAAAACCTCCGGCTCACACGGATGTATCAATGTGCCGCCTGCTTTTGCAGAGCAGCTGTTCAACGCTGTGGATAAGGGCACTCCTGTTGTTGCCTACTATAGAGAGGCTGTCACTCTGACAAACAATGCTGCAAAGATGTCCAATGCATACTCGTATGTAGCTCCTGATGCAGCGCAGTAAATGTGGATTGCATTGTATCTTTTAAATAATATGGGAAGGCGACAGGCGCACGGGAAATTCACCCCCGTGC
>UMDG01051074.1_pt1 | contig 15770 bp, 14 predicted proteins | sample 1964431 | NCBI WGS metagenome assembly UMDG01 (sample SAMEA4835988, study PRJEB28245) | human gut metagenome | biome: gut microbiome; material: fecal sample | place: Denmark | collected 2008 | reverse complement strand
ACGCAAAAGGCGTGAAGGGTGAATGTGGTATGGTTGGCAATGATTTGTTGAGTGATAATATTTTTGAAGAGTATGTGAAAGATTATAACGGTTTAATTTTTGATAGTGAAACTATTAAAGGTGATTTAATTTATAGATGTTATTATGATTATGTTGAGAAGTGTTATTGTTCGTGTATAGAATGCCTTGATTGTTTAAAAAATGAATGTAAAATTTTGTTTAATAAATTTAATGTGATAATAGGTGGATTGAAAATATTACGTGATGGTACTTGTGCATATTTTAATAAATGGCGCGATGAAGTTTTATATTTATTAGAAAATGGTTATGACTATGATGAAGACCTTACAGAGCGAACGCCTATACTTGTTGAAATGGAGCTTTTTACAGGTGATTATATTAAAAAGGTAGTACCTGCTTCATATATTATTAAAATGTTGAATTATAAAGGAGGTGAGGATGATGACTAATTTAAAAAGTTTAGAAATTTCAACCAAAGTGCATTTGGCAGGGGTTGAAAATGTCATTAGTATGATTGATGATATTGAAAACAATAGTTTAATGACTGTTGAAACATCTGAGATGAAAAACATCATCAAGGAAATAAAGGCGGTTGCGGCTAAAACAGAAAATAAGAAATTCAAAACATTCTTGAATCAGTTGATTAAAGATTGTGAAGGAAAAATCTATAAAACTGTTGACAAATAACATTTAATGTAGTATATTAAATGTAAGAGGTGGCAGGGGTGATATTCAGGCACGTCACTCTTGTCACTTTTAATTTTTAGAAAGTGAGGTTTTTTGTATGATTGATATTGAGGAACTGAAACCAATTCTTAGTGAAATTTTAACAGATGAAAATTCGGTTGATATCATTGAGAAAATTCAGGCTATCGATAAGCCGGGTGTAACTCAGGCTGATTTAGATAAGCTTGATAATGAATGGAAAGAGAGATATCGAAAGGCATTTTTTGACGGCGTTGAAATTGAGAAGCAGGCAGATGGAAACGCTGATGATGATTCTGACGGTATTGAAGAAGATGAAAAAGAGAAAATGAATTATGAGGATTTGTTTTCAAATGAAAGTGAGGGTGAATAAATATGAAGAGACGTATTAGTGTTCAGAATTTGAATGCATCAACCGTTGACATTTTGAATGTCATCAGAAAAAACGCGGGTCAGGAATATCAGGATTTGGTGCCTGAGATTTCAAAGAGTTCAGAAATTCCAAAGGTTGGAGAGGTGCTTTTTGGTTATCCAGCTTTGGCTAATCAGTTTATTTCAGCTTTGATTAATCGTATCGCGGCTGTTAGAGTTAAGTCAGTCACATTCAACGACCCTATGAATAAGAGATTCGGTAAAGGTCTTTTAGAGTATGGTGAAACAGTTGAAGAGATTTTTGTTCAGATTGCAAATGTCAGGGTTTTTGACTATGACAAGGCAGAGAAGAGAGAACTGAAAAGAACCATGCCTGATATTCGTTCTGCTCTTCACACTATGTCATGGAATGTTCAGTATCCCGTAACTGTTACGGATACCGATTTGAGAAAAGCTTTTTTAAGTGCTGACGGTGTGACAGATTTAATCGCGAGAATTGTTGATTCAATTTATAAGGCGGCTGAGTATGATTCTTATTTGCTTTATAAATACCTGTTAATCAAGACAATCAGTCATGGAAAGATTGTTTCTCAGACAGTTCCAAACTCAGACGACATAGAAGAGTTCGCAATTGCTTTCCGTGCAACTTCAAACAAGTTGACAATTCCACGCCGTGAGTATAACGCCGCTGGAGTTTTAACAAACACGGACAAAGACAAACAGTATCTTTTCCTTGATGCTAATTTTGCAGCACGTTATTCTGTAAAGGTTCTTGCTTCTGCCTTCAACATGTCAGAAGCTGATTATACTTCAAAAGTCGTTCTCATCGATAATTGGGACGAATTCGACAATGACAGATTTGACGCAATCCGCGCAGAGTCTGATATGATTGACGAAGTAACGACAGAAGAGTTGGAAGCAATGAAGAAAGTTCGCGGAGTACTTGTTGATGAGTGGTTCTTCCAGTGCTACGATAACGCAATGAAGATGACTGAAACTTTCGTAGCTGCTGGTGATTACTGGAATTACTTCTATAGAGTACAGAAGACAATTAGTTATTCACCGTTCGCAAATGCAATCGCATTTGTAACATCTGACGCAGTTGTAACACTTCCTGAAAGCTTGACTGTAAAGATTACGGATAAATCAGTTTCAGACGTTGCAACAATCTTGACATTAGCAGTTCAGGACGATACCGCAGCTTTGCATGATACAAACGTTCGATTCGTGCAGACAGAAGAAGCTACAAGAGCAGCAATCGCAGTTCACGAATACGGTGCTGTTATCATGCCAGCCAGTGCAGCAAGCGTTACACTTGAGCTTGAAATGGGCGGAGCTACTTACAAAGCAAGCACACCGACAACAAACGCGGCAAATGTTGGCGAAACAATCACTTTTAACAAGCAGTGATAAAAATTTTGAGGGTGGTGTAAAATACACCGCCCTTTTTTAATAAGGGGTGATAAAATGCGAAGACAAGACAAAAACTTAGTTATTGAAAATTTTGAAATATATCAATATTACAAGGAGCGTTTAATTAACATTGCTTTGTCTCAGTTCGAATGGCAGGGACTACCTAAAACATGTGACAGGTTATTTTTCGAACGTACGTTGTTAATGTCTGGAAAAGCTGCAATGTTAAAACCGCGTGGGTTGGATGATTTAGTTTCTGTTGATTTTCTGCAGACTGGAAATTTTGATATATACGGATATCCAACGGATATTGTAGGAATTGGTTATAATGCGCGAAACATTGAAACGGATGATTGGTTAATTTTATTTGACAACATGACCAAAACAACGTTAATGGATAAAATTGATTTATACGCTCGTCTATTGTGGGAATGTCACAACACATTCAGAAGCAATTTACAGCAGCAGGTGACACCGTACATTATAGCAACAAATAGAAATTCTCAGTTGACAAAAGAGAATTTCATATTGCGTGTGCAGGGTTTCCAACCTGTAGTTACTGTAAAAGATGGTGAAGATATTAAAGACAGCATAACAGCCTTTCAAACTGGCGTTGAGTTCAGAGGTAATGAGATGTTACAATGTCTTAAAACAATTTGGGCGGAAGCTCTTTCAATGCTTGGAATATCTGCAGAGACTACCAAAAAGGAACGATTGATATCTGACGAAATCACAATAAACCGTCAGGAAGATTTAATATCATTGAATTCAAGATTGTTGAATCGTGTTGATTTTTGTAATAAAGCAAATGAGCGTTGGGGTCTTGATTTGTCTGTTAATCTTTCGTCAAATGTAAACACGGAACTTTACGGTGACTATTCTATGATGATGTTGCAGAATTCTGGCGCTGATGAGAACGAGTCGAAAAATTCAAATAAGGAAGGTGAAGAGGATGGCTAAATTTACAATTTCAATTCTGGACAAATTGTTGGAAAATTCTAACAATAAGGATTTGACAGATTTTCAGAACTTAACAGACGTTTCAAAATCAACTCTTTTTGGTTCTGAATTAAATGTTATTTCTGAGGAATACAGAGATAGATTCGTTTTGTCATTTACTCAGGAATTTCTATATGATGAAATCGGTTTTGAAACTTTCACGGGTTGGCGTATGGCTTTGGCACATCGAATTTTTGACCTTGCTGAAAAAATCAACTGGACTTTTGAAAACCTTGACAAGCAGGTTTTTGCTAATTACTCAGTAAACAAAAGAACAATTGACACAACCGCAGCAGGTAAATCTAAAACAGATTCATCAGGAACAACTAGCGCTGACGGTACAACATCAACAACGGCAACTAATACAACAACAGGAACGCAGAGTGACGAAACAACCGGAACCGGAACGGTTAAAGATTCTTCAACAGGCAAGAATACAACAACAGGTTCTAACGAAAGTTCAACGACTCAGGGCGGAACAGAAACAACATCAAAAACAGCAAACGACACGAACACAACGACTTATGGAAAATCAACGTTGACAAATACAACAGATACAGGCACGGTGACAAATTCCAATGATGGTGACGTTACTGACACAAAGGGTATTTCTGGAGCTATCAACAAAGCAACAACAAGTGATTTGACTAAAACAGGTAGTGAAAGCAACAGCAAGGACGCAACGGAGAACGGAAGCGGTACAAAATCACCGGCGCTTCTTGAAACACGAAGTGAAAAAGAGGGTAACAACGTTATAGAAAGAGAGGTTTCATATTCTGATACACCTCAAAACGGTTTATCTGCCGTTAAGGATGGGAACTATTTAACAAACTTCACATTCCAGAAAGAGACAGAGACACCGCATTTATTTGCAACCGTAAACACTGAAAGTTTAGTGGCTGCTGAAAGTAATTCAGATAATAAAACACTTTCTGAAACAAACAATCTTACTTTTACAAATCGTAAAGATTCGACAACAGGAAGTGAAAAAACAAGCTATGAAAACTATTCAGAAACAAACACTCATGATGATAATTCAACGAAAACAGAAACGCGAAATCTAGCTGGAACAAACACGGTTACTGATTCAGGTTCTGATATCACTTCAGGTGAAAGTACAGGAACCGATACAGTAACAAAGGATTTGACAGATTCAACGACTGGGACAACATCGAGCACAACAGACACAACGAATTCAAACACAAGCGAGAGCAAAAACGCAACAACGGCAACAAGTAATTCAAAAAATGTTTCAGAGTCTAACGGCTCAGATACGTCACACAATGAGAGCACCAACACAAACACAAACACAACAACAAATGATTCAACAAGCAAAACAATAGAGCAGGACGAACATTATGAATTCAATTATGAAATGTTAATGAAAGCGACGCCGTACCTGAAAAGCTTGTGGCGTGAATTTGATGATTTGTTTTTTGGTTTATTGTAATTTGAAAGGAGTGTGTAAATATGTATGAAGATTTTAAAGACATGGTTGAAGATTTGCAATTAGTTATCCCCTCAACTTTTGAAGAGTGTTTTACTTATGAATTGCAGATTTTATATTTGAAAAAACTGATTGACAACATCGAACCGGGCGGTGATTATCAGGAAGAAATTGACAACATCAACAGAAAGTTGGTTGCTTTACAGAGTGAAGTTACTAAACTTAAAAACGACGTCAACAACCTCAATCCTGACGAAGTGCAGCGAAAACTTGACGCAATGCAAACAGAAATCAACGGTGTAAAAACTAGCATTCAGACAATCACTCAGAATGTGACAACTTTGACAGGAAATGTAAACAATAACACAACAGACATTGAAACTTTGACAGGTGAAATGACTAATGTGAAAAATACATTGAAGAATAAACAGGACAAACTAACATTCGACTCAACACCAACAGCAGGCTCTAATAATCCGGTCACAAGTGACGGGATTAAAAGAGCGTTGGATAATATCGACGTTGGAAACGTACAGGAGCAGTTGGACGCAATCGAGCAAGAGCAGACAGAACAGAACACAAAGATTTCAAACAACAAGAGAGAAATTGACAGTGTTAAACAGGATTTGGCAGGTAAACAGAATGTTTTGACATTCGACGCAACGCCGACAGCTGGCTCTAATAATCCGGTGACATCTGACGGGATTAAAAAAGCTCTTGATAACGTTGACGTTGGCAACGTACAGGAGCAGTTGGACGCTATCAAATCGGAGCAGACAGAACAGAACAAAAAGATTTCAGACAATAAAACTGAAATTGATTCTGTAAAAGAAAGTGTGGCAAATCAGGAAACAGACATAACAGCTTTACAGGAAACAACGGCAGGACATACAACGGCTATTGAAGGGCTTCAGACTGGAAAGCAGAATGTTTTGACATTCGACGCAACACCAACAGCCGGGTCACAAAATCCGGTGACATCTGACGGAATTAAAAAGGCAATTGACGCAAGCGCAGGCGGTGGCGGTGGTGGAACTGGTGAAACACAGTTTACACAACATACTTTCGATAGTAACGTTATTTTTGATATTACGCGAACAGATGCAGTTGTTTATGAACCAACGTCAACTGGATTTGTAAGACATACCGATATTTCAGTTAGTGCTATATCTTTTATTAATAATGAATCTGTATATCTTCCAAAATCTGGTGTCTATTCGGCAATTGTAAACGCTCGTGTGTTGTTAAAACGAATTGATTGTTTTGACACCATGATACCTGTTAAGTTATATCCAAATGGAATTGGCGTTGGTGGTTATGGTGCTTTCTTTACACTTGATATTAACAACACATTATATTTTGTAAATCTTCTGTATGAAAATAAATATGTAATTTCTTAAAGGAGAGTGATTATTATGAAGAAAGAGAATTGTTATTTTTCACAGCTTGTTATTCCGTCAACGTTTTCAAATGCTTTCACATACGAAAAACAGTTGTTGTTTCTTCTTGATTTAATTAAGAAACAGCAGGAAGAAATAATTGATTTAAACAATCGATTAAAAAACCTTGAACAAAACGCTTGACAAAATACCATTAAGGTGGTAATATAATTATAGGAAGATTTGCAGGGCTTACTTAGTCGGGGGTTCGGCTTGAAATATAGCACCGGCTGAGGTTTTGACTGAGACACGGTCGGGGTTCTGGAATCTTCCTTTTTTTAAAGGTGGTGATATTAATGAGAGTTTTTACAGAGAAACACATTATCGAACTTATAAAGAAATATGGAAATGTTAGAAAGTCGGGTGAAAAGAATAATGAGAGAGTGGACAGAAAAACACATAATAGAACTGATTAAACAACACTCAGGCGGTGGAATTGTAACGCCTCCTTTTAAAGAAATAGGATTATTATATACAGCATATGATAATCATTATGTTGATATTTTCACAACTTTGAACATTCGTGAAATTTCAAATGTTGCAGCGAAAATATTACACCTTGACACATCCGAATGGAGAAACGGTCGCGTTTTGAAATCAACTTTGGACCCGACTTGGAACGACGGTGGAAGAATTGAAGTTGGGGCGGAAGGTATGCCCGTTTCTGCTTATGATTTAGATGCTGAAAGTTACACGTGTTTTTTGGTTCCATCTCCAAATGTTGATTCAAATCATTACAACACATATTCTCAATTCGAATATAAAATAAGAGACGGTCTAACTTTCTTGCCTGATTTTTTGCCTTTCATGAATTTTGAAACATTCAATTTTAGTGGTTTTCAATATGGTTATGGGATAGAGAATATCTCAATGATGGATGTGAATTCAATTATTAAAACTGTATTGAATATAGATGATGATTTACTTGTTGGTTATAATGAAAAAACACCAGATGGGAAGTCTATTTGGGACACATACACAAAGGTGAATGGGTATCTTGAAGATGAAAAACATTATTTCAGAAAAGATTTAGTTCCGGCAACCGCTTCGCTTTATGTCTCAAAAGCAGTTTTCCAAAAATGGTTCAAAACATTCAATAGTATGGAAATATATATTGAGGTGTTAAACGCTGAATGTATAATAAGACCTGACGAAATACCGCAGGAAGGGCGAGTTTTTTATGGTGGTCTAGTAGCTGACGCGTATGAATATCCTGACGGATGGTAAAGTTAATGAAAGGTGGTGAGAATATGGAAATGACAGATATTGTGAACATGGTTTTGAATTCTTCTGTTTCAATCGTTGTTATTGGTTACTTTATGTACAGGGATTTCAAATTTATGGGACAGTTGCAGCAGACTTTACAGAGCCTCGTTGATACAGTCGGGGTTCTTAAAGACTTTATGGCACACGATATTAAAACAAAAGGAGATGGTAAAAATGAGTAAAATTGAAAGTGCTATTCAGTTTATGGAAGACACAGCGCGGGACAATTCTCACGGATATTGTCAAACTCACCGTTGGGGCGCTGACGGTGATTATGATTGTAGCGCGCTAGTTATTACAGCGTGGGAGCGTGCAGGTGTAAAGGTGAAAAGCATGGGTGCAAGCTATACAGGAAATATCCTTGATGTTTTCAAAAAAGCAGGATTTAAAGATGTGACCTCATCTGTAAATCTTCGCACGGGTTCTGGTTTAAAGCGTGGTGACGTTCTTTTAAGAACTGGTCACCATGTGGCTATGTATTGCGGAAACGGAAAAGAAGTTGAAGCGAGCATTAACGAAAAGGGAAAAGCAACAGGCGGAAAGCCGGGCGACCAGACAGGGCGCGAAATTCTAATTCGTTCTTATCGCAATTATCCATGGAATCATATTTTGCGATATAGTGAAACCGCAAGTGTAAACACAAGCACAAGTCATGGAAAATTAACAGCAAGCAACAAAACACGCTTCACAGTTAGTGGAACAGGAACCCCGAACCGTTCAAAACAGTTTTCAGGCGTGGTTCATGCTGACGTGTTAAACACCCGTAAATGGGCGGGCACAAATTACGGGAAATGTAGTTTAAAACTATATGACGGAGACGTTGTTGACGTATGTGACTCAATTCAGGACAAAAACGGGGCGACATGGTATTATATATGTTATAAAAACAAACATGTTTTCGTTTCTGCGAAATACGTTGACTAATATATAAAAATGTTGTATAATAACGATAGAGATATAATTCTCTATCGTTATTTTAAATTGAAAGGAGATTTTAAAAATGAGTGTAATTACACCTAATTCACAAATAAAACTTTATAGTGGTATAGAAATTACTGACGGTTTAGAAATGGTTTTTAAATCAAAAGCAGGTCAGAACGCCTACTTTAATAGTAAGTTGAAAGCTTCAAACGTTACATGTACCTATATTAAGAAAACGGGAAAATGTCGTATTGAATTTCCAACATCAACAGTTTCACAGTGCAACTTTATTTCATTTACAAACGCTTCTTTTGAAAATGTAACATTTTATGCTCGCGTTACTAATTGGGAGTATGTAAACAATGTTACTTCTGACATCATGTATGAAATCGATTGGTTCCAAACATATATGTTTAATGTGGAATATAAGGACGCTAAGATTGAAAGAGAACATTTGAGCGAAGATGATTTTCAGGCGTTGGAAAAGAACCCTTGGAAAACTGGTATTTATGAAATGGAAACAGAAGAGGGGTTGGCAGTTGATAAAAATATGTTATATTTTCCTGTTGTTGGAACTGCTGATGATGACACAATGTATTCAATAGATGTTGGTGACTTATACGCAGTTATGCAGCTTTCACCGTATGAAACCGATGATACAACATTAGATGAATTATTAACAGAAAACACATCAGGTTTTTACAGTCCAAAAGATAATTTAATTCATGTTGGAAACAAAGGAGAATCACCAGCGCCCGCAGCTATTCAGTACATGAAATATCCGAACCCGAATTATATCGCTTTTTTCCAGATGAGTAAAACTGATAATTCAGGTCAAATAGGTTTAGCTAATGTTGTAAAAACATTAACTATTAACAACGCTTCACATAACATTATTGCATTATATGCAATTCCAAAGGGTTATATTCATAGTTTTGTTACCGCAAACAGTCCAACACCTGATTACGCTAATTTTAAAGTTAAAACACCCGCTTTTTCAAAGTATGTTAATAAAAAACTATACCGCGCACCATATCAATTTATTGAATTACATTTGGCAAATGAGGTTAAAGAATACCAGTATGAAAATTTCGTTCTAAATGCAACTGGTGAAAATGCACAAACTGAAGTTGAATTTGATGTTGTGGCGTCATTGGAAAATATACCTATGTTGGCAATTCTTCCAGCTTATTACAAATACTCACCGGGTGATGGTATTATGAGTCAATTAAACGTAGATGAACGTATTGAATATAAGAATATTCCTCATATTTCTTATAATATTGATGATTATTCTTCATTCCTTGGTTCACAGTATCAATCAGCTTTAACAACATCTGACAACGAAATATACGCAAATGAAATAACCAGTTCAGCCGCGTTGGGTAATAACGTTTTGAGAAATGATGTTGGAGCAATTCAGGAACAAGGTCCTGTATTATCGGCGGTTTATTTCTTACGCGACATGTTGACACAAGTGAAAAATGCTATTGATTATAACACAGGTGGAACCGATTATATAAACAGTTATGCACAAAATCAAACGCAGTTGGATTTACTTAATGAAGCAGGCTCAACCAAGAAAGGTGATTTTGTTTCTAATGTTTATGGTCAGGCAAAAAGAGTTCTTGGAGGTTCCCGTTATGTTGCGGGCAACACTGGTACTTTGGAACTATATGCAGGAGTTGCCGGAAATGTTGGCGCTCCTGTTGTATGTAAAAGACAGATAAAACCAGCAATACTTGCCGAATATGACAAATTTTTCAGCAATTACGGCTATACTTCAAACCGTGTTGGCGTACCTCGTGTATGTCATTATATTAAAGCGACAGACACACAACCACATTTTCAGGACGGTTTCACATATGTCAAAACCTCAGGAATGCAGGTTATAGGTAATTTAAAACCAGCGTGTGAATATATTGAGGGTATGTTTGACCGTGGTTGTAAATTCAAAAAGGGGGACTAATATATGACTGATAGTTTCATTGACGCAGGGGTTGAATTTTATTCACCCCTGCCGCTTCTAAATAAAAAAGATAGATACAAAAACACACCTGAAATATTCCTATCATGCTCTAACCGTGGAGCAGGTAAAACATACGGATTTGGTAAAGTAATTTTAGATTTGTATTTTCACAAAATAGAATTACCTTATTTGAAGAATATGAGAAAATTCGCCCTGTTATGCAGAAAAAAAGGTGATTTGGGTTCTGTTGCTTCTGGTATCTTTTCAATCATCTTAAATGACAATTACAATCAATACAGCATAGAAGAAACAGTAATGCAAAAGGGCGTATATAGCGTAATTCAGCTTTGCTCGAAGATTGTAAACGATGAAGACGAAGAAGAACCGTTTAAAGAGGTTTGCGGCTATGTTTTGCCTATAAATTCATCTGATGATATCAAAAAAATTTCATCTAACTTTTACGACGTTGACGCAATTTTTTTTGATGAGTTTCAATGTGATAATTATGTACCAAATGAGATGAACAAATTCGTAAACATTCATACATCAATCGCCCGTGGTGGTCCAAATGGTGTGAGATTTGTACCCGTATTCATGGCGTCGAACTCACTCGATATTAACAACCCATATTTCGAAGAATTGGGAATAACAACAAAGATTCAGGACAACACAAGATTTTATAGGGGTGACGGTTTTGTGTTGGAGCGTTTCGTTAATTTGTCAGTTGCAGAACGACAAAAACAATCAGCGTTTAACAGGGCTTTTTCTAAGAATAAACAAATGCAAAGTAATATTGACAATAGTTGGTTGAATTCTGATTTCTCTTGTATCTGTAAACCTGAAAGCGATTGGGGCAAGAATTATTATTTATGCACATTATCATACAATGATACACAATTAGCTATAAGATTATACGATAATGGATATTATTATATAAACAGGGTTGTTGATTTAACACATCCGAACTTTTACAATATGAACCCTGACGGGCGTGAAAACATGACATTATTCAGCCGCATACCGTTATTCAATAAACTTCGTGAAAACTTCTTCCGCGGTCGTGTTAGATTCTCAGATATAGCAGTTAAAAAAATTATGGTTGAAAATGTAATATAAAAAGAGGGTTTAAACCCTCTTTTTATTGTTAAAAGTCACTTAACACATCCGCTCTTTCATACATTATAGACATCTCTTCACCGTCACACGCCGACTGAATATCGTTGAATAATGTTTTATAATCCTCAGTATTTGAAATTTTGAATGTTGCAGGCATTAAACATATACCGTATTTGTCAGCAGAATAAAACCAGTCTCCGTTCCTATCAACCCACGTTCCGGGCGTCTGGTTGTCGTTATAATAGGTTATTGTTTTTTCGCTTTCATTTGTTTTCCATGTCAAACCATCTTCAAACATGTCAACAGATTTCACAACATTCAAACAGGCTTCCTTACTGATACCCGCAACAGTGCATACAATTTTTTCTTTTCCGTCTTTTTCAATCTTGTCACAATAACACTTTGCGTGAAGTGCTTTGAACTCTAAACACTTGTCCTCAATGTCAAAATATCCGAGTTCTTTACATTTACCCTTTGGTGTTTTTGGTTTAAACTTGTTGATGTCAATGTTTCGAGCCTTGCACACTTCAACAATACAACTTTCAACGTAATCATTGAATTTCAAAAACTCTTCAACCTCTTCATCAGTGAAAACACCTTTAATTGAATCTGTATCACAATAAACAACCTTTTCATCGAATTTTAAAATATTCTGCCATAATCTCCAACGCGCCCATGCAGAAACCCAGACGCCTATCTGATACATAGTATAACAATTTTTCTTCAACATACTTTTAATTGTATCATGAAAAGATTTCTGATTAAAATATTCATCATCCTCTTTAATCCATCCATCAGCATTATAAAGAATTTCTTCATTGATTAACTTCTGAACCTGTACCCCGTAAATTCCGTTGTTGAATTTTTTACTAAAATCATAAAGGTCTTTTTTTCCATCAACATCTTTCAACGACGTTTTCCATCCGTAATAGTCCAAAATAACGTTAATATAATTTGCTGGTAAATAATCACAATCAGCCGCCCAACAGTGCAACACTTCAATATTACAATCATACGCTTTTAAGAAAATATCCAAATCCAAATCAGTCATTGTTGCTGTAAATCCAGCTGCGTTGTAAATCTTTCCATTATCAAGCGTTACAATTTCAAACTCTTTGCCGTTCTCATCTGTCGCCGTTTCAAAGTCATATGCCTTTGAGTATGAATAAAATGTGTTGAATGTTTTTGAAACAACATTTGTGAACCTGAATTCTCCAAAATATATTTGCTTCTTATTTGCTCCCAATCCCTGTAAATCAATTATATCTTTTTCATATTCTGAAATTTCGCGCCATGTTGAAATTGGAAATTTGCACTGTGTCATGACTGCTGGATATGAAGAACGAAAATCAAAACAACTCACATTCTTTCTCAACTGATTTGTGTGAAGAATGTTTGCATGAGTCCAACCGCCCATATATGCTTTATATAATTTTAAGTAAAAATTATAATCAACTGACTCTGCCACCTTTTTGCACATGTCCACCCACTGCAAATTAGTAGCCACTTTTTCTTCCAATACTCTTCGTAATTCTCCGGTCTGAGTCATTGGAATATTTCCAAGTCGTTTATACTTGTCACGATACTCACGCAAACCATAAACCATTGAAACAACATCATTTACTGAATAGTCAATCTCTTCATCTGTCAAACGCGTTTCCGGCGTCCTTACTGGTAAGTAAAAATCTTTTGGTTCTTCCAATTTAGAAACCTTCAAATCCTTTGTCCAACTTAACAAACTTCTCTGAGTCAAACACAACGTATCATTTAAAATTACGTGAGTTCTGTTATAATTGAAATCAGCTCTCATAGGACACCTCTGTTTTCTTGCAAAAACAGAACATCTTTTTGTCCAACGTGTAAACTCCTTATGAAAAACATTCTGTAAATGCTGGAACTCAAAACCCAAATTGTGAATGTATATATGAATTTCAGGTGCGGTTCCAACAACTTTCTTTCCTTTCTTATATGAGTCTAATAATAAACTTCTTGCGATTATATCCATATTAGGGTCAACACCATTAGAAGCCAATGTGACATCATCCGTCAATTCTGTCATAAACTCTTCAAACTCACCCCAAGTTCTACCCATGAAAACAACAATTTCTGAATTATTATCAGCAGCGCGCTCAATCGCGCACTGCCAAACATACATGAGAGAAACCTGTTCGACGTCTTCACCGTCGAACAGCGAGTGATTTTTTGAATAGAGTTCATGAGAAAAACCGATAATCTGACCGTCTTTCTGTCTAAAACCGTTAGATGTCTCAATGTCAAACGTTATTAAGTTTTGTAATTCTTTAATGTGTGTTTTTCCCTTTGTAACGCTTTTAAAATCAAAAGTGATTTCTCTTAATTTCTCATAACTCCAATAAATCAAATTGCTCATAATGTTTTTAATCCTTTCTTAAATTTTGCGTTGTCGTAAATCGGCAGCGCATTTTTTTTTTACTTACCTTTAACTATCTCAACAGCCTTTCTTAAAGAAGAACCGCCCTCAATCAAAACAAGAATTCTTTTTAAATCATAACCCGTTATTCCTTCTTTGTCAACAGACTCTACAAAATTCCTTAATTCTTCTTCATTGTAATAAGAATATTTTGAATTCTTGTATTTCTGCCAAGCGTCCGAATCAAAAAAATCAAACATAATATCAACAGTATCATCACCAACAGCGAAATTTTCACCGAACGTTTCTTTAGCTGCTTTCAACTGCTCCGCTTTTATTTTGTCCTTAGACTCTTTCAAAAAAGGCGTTGCGTAAATAGCTTTTACAAAAGCGTCACCGTATTCACTGCCCATTATAGTGGAAACAATTTTTGTTAATTCAGAAGTTTTAGCACCTTTCAAGATTTTACCAACGTTTGCTATATCTGAAAATTTACGTGATAATAAAGCAAAATCTGATTTAATACCTAAAGCAGAACCGAACTGACCAAATAACATTGAAATCAGTTTAGCCGAACCTCTATTAAGGTTCATCGCATTTTTCTGTAAATCGTTTGTAAACTGTCTTGCCTGCTTAATGTTGGTCAATTCGCTTGCTTTCTTTATAAAAGTACGCTCAACACCTGCAGCCGCTTTATATGTGATTTTCTTATGTGAATATGATTTAATTCTGCTTGTATTCGCCGTTACTTTTCGATACTTTTCAACTTCTGCACTTGTCCAACGTTTTTTTGTAACATCCTCTTCAACAGCTTTTTTTACATTCTTACTGACTTTATACCCTTTTTTTTCCAACTCATCAATTCTTTTCAACGCGTTCTTTTGTGCTCTCTCAACTGCTTTCAAATTCTTTTCCCATTGCGTCATCTTCTTTTTCTTTGTTGTCTTTGCCTTGCTCATATATAACACCACCCGTTCTTTAATGTAATATTAGTATACCACACACAGCCGCCAAAATCAATGAATAAACTATGAATAAATTGTAAACAATTTATAAAAAAACAAGAGGTTTTAAAACCTCTTGTTAGATGTATACACCGTAATTATAAAACATATGATGTAAACAATAACCATTCCAACCCAACCAATGCCACTCATAATTACACCCCCTCATATTCAGTAACAATACAATCACACATTTTTCTCACAATAATCAACAGGTGACAAAGATTATCAAACCAGTCATAAATATCATGTTGTCCGACATCATCGAAACGAATATTGAAAATATCCTTAAATCCTGTCATGTCCTTTTCAATTTTTTCTCCAGCGTCACCCGCCATATTCCAAACAGCAGTTTTATAATATGTTTTCAACCTTGAAATTAATTCACCTCTGTTAATATCAGCATAAGTATAAGCAATCATAGTATAAAACATTAATTCTATTTCATGTGAAGCTATATCCGTTTTATTCTTACAAATATACTCTAACAATCTTTCAGCATATACATACGAATCATAACAACCTATCTTTTCTTCTAAACCTTTCATATGATGAAGCGTCTTCACACTCTCAGGAATGAAAATACCTTTCTGTAAATTCCGGCGCGCCTCAATCATCTGATAATCTTCCTCACTAATCTTTTTCGCCATCTCATTTACTAATCTACCATATAAAACCATACCACATTCACCCTTCACGCCTTTTGCGT
>UMDG01043799.1_pt1 | contig 15865 bp, 9 predicted proteins | sample 1964431 | NCBI WGS metagenome assembly UMDG01 (sample SAMEA4835988, study PRJEB28245) | human gut metagenome | biome: gut microbiome; material: fecal sample | place: Denmark | collected 2008 | reverse complement strand
TCATCAAGGCTGAGAACTTTGTCGATGGCAAGTGCGATATATCATTTGCATTTGATGTATCAGAGGTGGGAAATGTACAGGAGATCGTATTCCAGTACAATTCCAACTCAGCATATGCTGGCAAGATCACAATAAGCAACGTTAAGGTACTTGATGTTAAGGAGAGCAGCGGCGGACTTGAGCAGAGAGATCCTGCTGTGATCTCAGATCTCTCATCGGCTGAGGATTATGACAAGTGGAGCACAGAGGCCGGATATGCATACAAGCACGGCGATGCAGCCAACAAGGCCGGTAATGCCACACCTGACATATCATATGACAGTGCAAATGAGAGACTTAAGGTTTCTGTTGACTACTCAGCAGATTCAACTTCCTCCTGGAGTGAGGCAAAGGTTAAGTGTGTTCCTACAGAGGCTATGGATGTGAGCCAGTACAACCAGCTCAGTGTGGATATAATCTACCCGGCAAAGCTCAAGGGAAGCAAGATCAAGTTTTTTGCAGATGGAATAATAAATAAAGATACAACCATCGACGATGATGCAGAGGATATCGGAGATGGATTAAAGAAGGTTACAGTTACTATGGGATTTACTCCTACAGATAAACCACTCAGAGATGTGACAATAGGAATCATAGGAAGCAGCACAAGCTTTAAGGGAAATGTATATCTTGATAATCTTGTTCTGTCACAGGCAGATACAACAAAGGATTTTGTCGAGATAACAGAGACTCCTGGTGCTGGTTCACCAGCGGATCTTTCACAGATGCCATCATCAGTTAGAGTGAGCGATGCGAATGCAGCAGACAGTGCAAAGGCACTTGCGGCATACCTGAATACGCTCATGAATAGTGATCAGGTTCTGTTCGGACATCAGAATGATGTGAGCAGAAGCGTAAATCCACAGGCGTCACTCGGTGATGTATATGATGTGACTGGACAGGTCAGCGGTGTGTTCGGAATCGACTCACTGGCAGTTACAGGCTCGGAGGCAGGCGGTTCAGACGCGGCTTCGGCACTGGCAAACTCAGTGGCATACAGCAAGACTGCAGCGGCAAATGGTGCGATCGTGTCATTGTCAATGCATATGCCAAACTTCTCCAGCTCCAAGATAGTGAAGAACTCGGATGGAACATACAGTTTCTACGGATGTGATTTCTCAGAGTCCAAGGATCTGTCAAATGACATAGTAAAGCAGATTCTCCCAGGTGGAGAGTACAATGAGGTATTTACAGCTTATCTCGATGTGATCGCAGACTACGCATCACAGCTTCAGGCTGCCGGAATACCTATCATGATCAGACCATTCCACGAGAATACAGGAAGCTGGTTCTGGTGGGGATCAATGAACACAGCTGAGACATACAAGTCTCTCTACAGATATACCAAGGATTACATGGAGCAGAGCGGTGTACACAACCTTCTCTGGGTATACTCGCCAAACGGACCTGTCACATCAGAGGCAGCTTACGTGTCATACTATCCAGGCGATGAGTATGTAGATATCCTTGCATTTGACTATTACAACGATTACAATTCGTACCCTGCAGCAGCAGACAACTCTTTCTTTGACAGTCTTGATACAACATGTAATATCGTGTCATCAATAGCTGCAAAGAGAGGCAAGATACCAGCCATCGCTGAGTGCGGTGTCAGAGTCATGAAGAAGGACGGTTCAGACAACGAGGGACTTCTCGTAAAGGGTAATCCGGTTGGAACAGAGGCTTCAGGAAAGAACTGGTATCAGGAAGTCAACGACATTGCGAAGAAGAACAACATGCCATACTACCTTGTATGGGCAAACTTCGGAGACAGCAACTTCTATGTACCATACAAGTATGATGCTACACATGGACAGGAGCTTATCAATGACTTCATAAAGTATTATAACGACGACTCATCAATATTTGGTGGAGACACAGGATTCTACAACAACATGGGAACCCTTGCAGGAGTATCTGCAAATACATACACGGGCCAGATGGGTTACATGGTATATCCATTTGACAGAGATACCATCCTCAAGGCGACAACACTCAAGGCTGGTGTTAAGAATGCATCAAAGGTTCAGTTCATTATCAACAATCCTGATACAGGTGTTAAGCTTACACTCAACGCTGAGGCTGGAGCCGAGATTGCCGCTGCAGGATCAGAGCCAACACTTTACACGGCTGATCTTACAGAGAAGAATCTCAGCAAGCTTGGAAAGACAGATACAGCAACCATCACACTCTTGGCAGATGGCGAGCAGCTCGCACAGCTGTCACACATAAGCCTTGGAAAGGCCAAGGATAAGGCTCCTGCAAATGTCATCGAGGACTTCGAGTACTATTCAGGAAGCGACGGACTTCTGGATTCCACATACACATCTAACTCAGCCGCAGGATGCAGCTCAAGCTTTGTTCTTAACAAGACACATAAGAACGGTGGCACATACGGCGGTGCGTTCAAGTATAAGCTTGAGACAAATGGATCAGAGGTGTGGACAGGAAGGATTAAGTCAGAGCTTACAAACAATGATTTCTCAAAGTATAATGCGCTTGAGATGTGGGTACAGCCGGACGGTATGGGACAGAAGCTTGTGATCCAGATCACAGATGGAAGCGGCGAGGAATTTGAGGTATACCTCACAGATTTCGTAAAGGGAACAAAGGCACAGTATGTTACTATTCCATTCAGCTCATTCAAGGGTAAGAAGGGTGGTACACTCGATGCATCGGATATAGTCAAATTTGCTGTATGGTGCAACTCGATCGTGCCGGAGGATCACACTGGCAAGTGGACAGTTGACTCAACTATCTATTTTGATGGAATCCAGGCAGTGAAGCTCACAGATGATATGCTCAAGAAGAATCCAGTGGACAAGAATGGACTTATCATAACAGACAAGTCACTGGTAAATAAGGATGAGGCAGATCCGGGTAAGGACGATCCAACAACAGAAGATCCAACAACAGAGAATCCAACCACAGAGGATCAGACTACCGAGGCTCCAACAACTGAGAAGCCTGGCAATGACGACAAGACAACTGAGGCTACCACAGCAGCAACAACGGATGGAAGCACAGGTGGAAATGGACAGAACGTGGTAAATACAGGAGATAAGTCACCTGTAGACGTAATGTTTGCGATAATGATAGCATCACTTATCATGGCTGGTGCAGGCTATATCGTTATCAAAAAGGATAAGAAGTAATACTCATTTTAGCCATACAAAGAGCCTCACTGTCGGCGGTGATGAAGACCACCGGCAGTGGGGCTTTATTTGTTGGTTTATATTTGTATGCAATATCAGTTTGCAGCACGTCTCTTCTCAACAAGCTTCTCCACAGGGGTTGTGAGGTACATTATGGAGAGCATCAGTGTACAGCAGAACCAGATGATAGGCTCTGTGATGGTAACTCCGAGATATCCAAGTCTTGGAGTGAGTATCATAACCGCAAGTACCTTTCCAACCAATTCTATAGTGGATGACATAACTGGAACGATCTTCCGGCCCATTCCCTGCATGGCACATCTCAGGACGAACAGAGGTCCAAGTACATAGAAGCAAGTCACGCCGATCCTTACGTACCTTACAGCCGGATCGATGATTGCGCTGGCAGATGTACCTGCAACCAGTTTTATAAGTGTCGGACTGAGCAGCCAGCCGAATAGGATCATGACAGTGGTGATGATCGTGTTTATGATGATCGCAGCCCTCACACCCTGATGTACCCGGTCGTATCTGCCTGCGCCCATATTCTGGCTTACATATGTCGTCACGGCATTTCCTACTATATATAACATGAACATGAGGATATCAAATATCTTTCTTGCCGCTGTGTGGGCGGTTACTATATCAGTTCCGAGTCCATTGATGGCTCTCTGGAGTATGACCGTTCCGATGTTCACTATACAGCTCATAAATCCCATGGCAAGTGCGGACTGTATGAGGTCTGACCGGTCACTCTTCTCTACGGAGTATTCATCCTTCTCCGGAATCAGATGCTTGGCCTTCACAAGTATATAGATCAGGGCAAGTATGCCCGCCAGCGCCTGTGATATATCGGTGGCGATGGCTGCACCTCGTACTCCCATGTCAAATGCCCTTATAAACATAAGATCCAGAACGATATTGAGTACAACTGATATACCGAGGAATATAAGAGGTGTCTTGCTGTCTCCGACTGCACGCAGTATGTTGGCGCACAGATTATATAATGAACAGAATATGATTCCAACGATTATGATTATAACGTAGCTTGCTGCCATATCCAGTATGTCGTCTGGTGTTTTGAGAAGTACCAGGATAGGCCTTATAAATATGAGACTCAGAACGGTCAGGACAATGGATGCCAGCAGTGTCATGATGGCCGATGCACCGATACATCTTCTCATATTGTGATAGTCCTTTGCACCATAGTATTTGGCTATAGGGATGGCAAGCCCCATGGTTCCGCTGTTGAGGAAGCCTATTATCATATTCGAAATGACTGAGGTTGCGCCAACCGCGGCGAGTGCCTGTGAGCTTACGTAGTTGCCCACGATGGCTGAGTCTGTAAAACTGTATAACTGCTGTGCGATCTGTCCCAGTATCATAGGAACAGCAAATAACCATATGACTTTCATTGGCTTTCCGACTGTTAGATCTTTCATATATAATAAACCTCCTTAATTTTTGCGCCTGATATTCGATTGTACAACAGTTCGCGATAAAGTCAATGTGGTTTTTGCTTAATTTTAAAGAAAAATGTTTTATTTTGTTATATAAAATGTTATGTTAAAGTGTAACGATTAAAAATGGCTTGATTGTGCATACTAACATTTGACATATATTTATAGAAAGAAATGGAAAATATGGAAAAGAATAACAGACAAAAAAATAAGCGTAACAAGAAGAGACATGCGGAGCTCGAGAGAATTGCGTTATACGCAGTGGGAGTCATTCTGCTTGGACTGGTCATAGGCCTTGCTGTGAAAAACTATAGACTTAAGAGCAAACTGGATAATCATAATGAAAAGGACTCGGTTGCCACAGGAACATCGGCGGACAGTGATAATACGAATGGCGATGCCTCAGCAGCAACAACAGAAAAGGTTGCGGAACTCAAGGTTCAGGGAACTGTGGAATGTACGGACATAGCGGTTCCGGCGACTGAGCAGGAAGAGAATTATAATGGCGAGGATCTGGCGGACAATGGCTGTCCATACGCCATCAAGATAAACAGACAGGAAAATATAGTTACTATATACAAGCTGGACGCTGCTGGATATTACACTGTTCCGGTAAAGGCAATGCGCTGTTCGGTATCACCGGTGGGAGAGACTCCTGTCGGACTGTTCAACATACAGCTCAAGTGGGACTGGCTTGCACTGTTTGACAACTGTTATGGCCAGTATGTGTCACAGATAGATGGCGACACCCTGTTCCATTCCGTGCCTTATCTGGACACCACAAAGGATTCGCTTGAGACATGGGAATTCAACAAGCTTGGAACCGGGGCATCACTGGGATGCGTCAGACTGTGCGTTGCAGATACCAAATGGATATATGAGAACTGCGAGTCTGGAACATATGTTGATATATTTGACAGTGACTATTATGGCCCGCTGGGAAGACCTGTGCCGGTGACCAGACTGGATAACACTGATGAGACCGGATGGGATCCGACAGACATGGTTGAGGAGAATCCGACCGCAGGAACAGCCGTGATATACGGTGCGGAGAGCCACAGCATAAACCAGGGCGAGAACTATGACACAATGGCGGGAATATGGGCCTTCAATTCACAGCGTGAGGATGTAACGGATCAGTTGAAGGTTGAGGGAACCGTGGACAATATGAAGCTGGGAAAATATACAGTAAAGTACAGCTTTACAGATCAGGGCAGTGAGATATGTAAGAGTATCGAGATAACAGTGGAGGATGATGAAGCTCCTGTTATAACAAGGGTTCCTGTGGAGATAAAGCTGGAGAGTTACAATGGACAGGCTGATGAGCTTGCAGATCTTGTTGCATCTTATGTGAACGCACAGGATGGTGATACACTGATAAGGACAGGAGTGGCCACAGATGGCAATGGCAAGACTCTGGATGGACAGGCACTCACAAGTCTTGGACAGGACGTTATATGTGTGGCTGTTAACAAAATGGAGTCCAATGCGGGCAGCTATACAGTTGTGTGCTGTGCGCAGGACAGCAGCGGCAACAGATCATCCTATCACACAGTCACAGTCACCGTTGAAAAGTAGAGGTGGATCATGGCAGACAGGAAAAGTACAATTTATGATCTCGAAGCAGAGAAGATAAAAGAAAAGATAATCATATTTGCCGCCGATACAGGTGGATATACACAGAAAGAGGTCTCCTTGGAGATCCAGGCATCCCTGGATGAGCTCACGGAGCTCATAGACACAGCCGGAGCCGAGGTCGTGGGACGGCTGGTGCAGAACAGGGACCGCATTGCAAATGACTTGTATCTGGGAAGAGGAAAGGTTGAGGAGCTCAGGGAGATGATATATGAGCTGGGCGCCACAGGAGTGTGCTGTGATGACGAGCTGTCACCGGCACAGTTGATGAACCTTCAGGACGCACTGGACATAAAGGTTATGGACAGGACAATGGTCATTCTCGATATATTTGCAGCACATGCTGGAAGCTACGAGGGCAAGCTGCAGGTGGAACTTGCACAGCTTAAGTTCAGAGCCACCAGACTCGTTGGTATGAGGGATTCATTGTCGAGACTTGGCGGTGGAATCGGAACGAGAGGACCAGGAGAGAAGAAGCTGGAGATAGACAGACGAGTCATAAGGGACAGGATCTCCAGACTGAAGGCGGAGCTCAGGAACGTTGAATCCCAGAGAAGCCAGCAGAGAAAGCAGAGACAGAGGAGCGCTGTGCCGGTTGTGGGCATAGTCGGATACACAAATGCGGGCAAGTCGACCCTGCTGAATGCACTCACGGGGGCAGGAGTATTACAGGAAGACAAATTATTTGCGACCCTTGATCCTACGACAAGAGGATACAAGCTGCCGGGGGGACAGAACATACTGCTCACCGATACGGTCGGTTTTATAAGGAAGCTGCCGCATCATCTGGTCGAGGCCTTTGGCTCCACTTTGGAGGAGGCAAAATACTGTGATGTCATCCTTCATGTTGTGGACGCATCGGATGAAAACTGGGATAAGAACATAGAGACGGTGTACGGCACATTAAAGCAGCTCAAGATAGATGAGAATTCGGGAAAACCTGTGATAACTGTATTCAACAAGATAGACAGAATATCAAAGGATGATCTGGTGGGTGTGCGCGATCTGAGAGCGGACAAGACTCTGTATATCTCGGCTGCCACGGGACAGGGACTCCCGGAGCTTGCCAGTGCGATAGAGGAAATACTTAGAAATCAGAAGTCATATATAAGGCATACATTTGCATATTCTGAAGCAGGGCTCACAGGACTTATACACAAATACGGTGAGATCCAGACAGAGGAATATCTGGACGATGGCATATTTATAGAAGCTTATGTTCCAAAGTCAATACTTGGAAAACTTGGACTCAGTTTCGACGATGAAGCTGATTTTTAGTGCCGGCAATGTGGCGTATCAGGCGTTAACGTGCCATTTCACATTGCTTACATAATATGAAGAGATAATAAAAAATGTTTACATTTTATAAGTATTTGTGTAAATTTACAGAGGAAGGATAATGGTTATTCACACAGAAAGGGAGATATTATGAGTGATAATAACATGAATCAGATGCCGGACGGAATGAATCCTAACGGCGCCGATGGTCCACAGCCATCACAGAATCAGCAGGGTGATGCGGGTCAGCAGTATAGCGCAGACCAGCAGTATGCAGGACAGTATGGTCAGCAACAGTACGGAGCAAACCAGCAGTACGCAGCGAATCAGCAGTATGCAGGACAGTACGGCCAGCAGCAGTACGGAGCAAACCAGCAGTACGCAGCGAATCAGCAGTATGCAGGACAGTACGGCCAGCAGCAGTATGGAGCAAATCAGCAGTACGCAGGACAGTACGGCCAGCAGCAGTATGCAGGACAGTATGGCCAGCAGCAGTACGATGCAAATCAGCAGTTTGCAGATCAATACGGTCAGCAGATGAATGCACAGCAGAGTGTATATGATCAGACCGTGAACATGTATGGTGATCAGGCGCACAAGCCTGAGTCTCCAAAGAAGAGAAAGGGTATCAAGATAGCCATAATAGCAGTTGTGGCAGCGCTTGTTATCATAGCAGCATTTGTTGTTGTATTCTTCGTGTTCATCAAGAAGAGTCCTAAGGATGCGGTTAAGGACGCGATGGAGAACACAGCAAAGGAACTTGAGAACAATAATATTGTGGGTATCGTCGGAGCAGATGACATAGATGTCGACAAGCTGGACGTTCAGTCAGATTTTACCATCGACAAGGTTGCCGGAGATGGTCAGCTCGACGGTTCAACATTTACATTTGACGCAAGCACAGCCAAGAGCGACGGACAGAACAGCTTCAAGCTTGGTTCTTCCATGACACTGGCAGGCGAGACAGTCAGTGCGGATGTTGTAATGATCGGTCAGACGCTCTATATGTCATGTCCTGATCTCTTTACCAAGACATTTTCATTTGACATGAACAGTGTTATGGCAGAGCTCGACAGCAAGGATGCGGGAGCCGGCGGTTCAGTTGACAGCGAGGCTCTTCAGAAGATCATAGATGAGGATCTCAAGCCGGCTGCAGATAAGCTTGCAGAGTCCATAACATATGAGAAGGTCGGCAAGGATGAGTTTACAAATGCAAATGGCAAGACTATCAAGGCAGACCACTACACAGTGACAATAACAACAGACGCTATAGATGAGTTCTCACAGGCACTGGTTGACTGTCTGAACAAGTACATGGACAGCAATCTGTCAGATGATATGATGGATCAGATGGGTGTTACAAAGGATCAGCTCAAGCAGTCCATCGGCACTATTCCATCTCTGGTCAGCGCAGTAATGACAAAGGATGCCGTTGCAAATGTATACGTAGAAAACGACAAGGTGATCCGTGTTGACTGGGATTATGATCTTGCAGCAGCAGGCGTTAAGCTTTCATTCACAGCAGATTACATGGGTGACGGAAATGTCACATCAGATGCTGTAACAAAGATAGCACTTACATACGGTTCAGATGTAAATATAGAGCTCAAGAGTGAGTCAAAGACTGACACATCAGGAGATAAGATATCAACTGACAAGAAGTACACATTATCAGCAATGAGCGGCGGAGAGAGCCAGGAGTTCACAGGAAATGTGACATCAGACTATGACAAGAACAGCGGTAAGATGAGTGGAAGCATATCTGTTGATGTACAGGGTGAGACTGCTCAGGCTGCATTTGAGGGTGTCCTTGCAGATGTCAAGAAGGGCGAGTCATTCAGCATAAATGATGCAAAGCTCACAGTTACAGTATCAGGCGAGGATGTTCTTCAGTGCTCAGGAAATCTCAAGGTAGCAGAGAAGGACAACAAGATAGAGGCTCCTGCAGCAGGAGATGTGGTTGATTACTCAGTTCTCAACAGTGATGATGTAGATCAGTACATCAACATGGATAAGATGGAAAAGATTGTATCAGCATGGAGCGAGATATTTGACTCAGTAAGTGTTGACGGCAGACTTGACGGAAAGTTCGGCACCGACTCAAAAGATACTGAGGAGGAAGAGCCTGAGACAACAGAGGCAGCTACAACAGAGAAGTCAAATGACAGCACAGAGGAGGAAGACCTTTCAAAGGTTACATTAAGCCTTGGCGATAAGTCAGTAAAGATCAATGATCCAAAGGGATACGAGAGAAGCTATGCTTCAGAGTATACCATATCTTATAATGATGAGAAGGGCGATGTATATGCAAGCTATTCTACATATACACACTATTCAGCAAGTGATCTTGTGAAGAACATGAAGGATACTTACACAGAGTATTACAACGATGAGAACTCCAAGGTCAACGAGATGACAGATGGCACAGTGAAGGCAAAGGATGGCACAGAGGTAACATATCTTGTGATACAGCTCACATCATATGATATGGACAGAACAGAGGTGTTGTTGGTATATCCTACAGGCGAGGATGTAGTTACATGTTCTATCAGCTACTGGGATAAGGTCGACAAGGTTGACGCGCAGAAGCTGTGTGAGACATTCATGGATGCAATAGAGATAAAGTAATAGCTGTACAGCGTGCAGGGAAAATGTGAAAAAGGCAGGAGACAGTGATGAAGGTCGTTAATGTGAAGAATGTGGCGATAGGAGAGGGAATGACTAAGATCTGTGTACCTCTGGTAGCTCCGACGGATTATGATGTGGACTATCAGTTGAGGATCATAGCGAAGTCGGAACCGGACATGGTGGAATTCAGAGCGGATATGTACGAGAAGTGCTTTGACAGAGAGGCACTTATGAAGACTCTGGCGAAGATCCATGATAAGCTGGGGCAGTTCCCTATTATATTTACATTCCGGACAAAGGGTGAGGGTGGCTGCATGGAGGCAACACTCAGCCAGTATCACGACCTTCTTATTGACGCTATAGACAGTGGATATATAGACATCGTGGATATAGAATATTTCTCCGACATGGAGATTGTGGATGAAGTCATAGCGGAGGCTCATTCCAAGGGCGTGTATGTCATAGTGTCCAATCATGATTTCAAGACTACTATACCTATGGAACAGATAGTTGACAGATTTAAGTCCATCATATTCACAGGTGCAGATATAGCCAAGATAGCCATGATGCCTGAGGAGGGATCGCAGGTCGTAGATATGATGCAGGCTGCAAAGGAACTGCAGGATAGTGGAAATCAGACCCCTCTCATAGTTATATCCATGGGTGAACTTGGTGTGGAGACAAGAACCACAGGAGAGATGTATGGCAATACGATATCATTTGCCACAGCGGGCATACCTTCCGCCCCTGGACAGATATCTGTGGATGCACTCAGGAGCCAGCTCACCATGATACATCACATTATAGCTGGTAAATAATAATAATTATATGATGCTATTATTCTGGAAGTCACGGATGAATGCCGTGGCTTCCATTTTTTTAGTGTTGTGTGGCTTGTTTCGCAGATATATGGTATTATGACATAAATGTTCCGGGGCCTTGTATGGCAGACGGCGGCTAAGGAGATAAGAATATATGGAAGAAAAGATACACAAGAGGAGAGTGCACTACAGTGGCACCCATCCGAAGAGGTTTGAGGAGAAATACAAGGAGCACGATCCTGAAAAATATGCGGATACGATAGAGAAAGTCATAAGCAAGGGAAGTACCCCGGCAGGGATGCACATTTCAATATGTGTAAATGAGATACTGGATTTCCTTCAGATACAGCCGGGACAGCAGGGGCTTGATGCGACACTGGGCTATGGTGGTCACACAAGGCGTATGCTTGAGAAGCTTCAAGGAAAAGGTCATATGTATGCACTGGATGTTGATCCTATAGAGATAGTGAAGACGAAGCAGAGACTGGCGGAGGCCGGCTACGGTGAGGATATACTCACGATAAAGCAGACAAATTTCAGGAATATCGACCAGGTGGCAGAGGAGGCCGGGGGATTTGATTTTATCCTTGCGGATCTTGGAGTGTCTTCCATGCAGATAGACAATCCAGACAGGGGATTCACATACAAGTTTGATGGACCACTTGATCTGAGGCTTGATCCGGAGAAGGGTGAGTCGGCGGCGGAGCGTCTACGAGAGGTTTCGTATGAGGAACTCGTTGGGATGTTCCAGGAGAACTCGGACGAGCCTTATGCGGAGGAGATCGCCACGGTCATCATGAAGAGAAACCGAACTAAGAATTATGTGGAGACCACCACGCAGATGAAGGATGCCATCGAGGAGGCATTGGCATTTGTGCCGGAGAAGGACAGAAAAGAGGCTGTAAAGAAATCCTGTCAGAGGTGTTTTCAGGCTCTGCGAATAGATGTGAACAGTGAGTTTGAGGTTTTGTATGATTTCCTTGACAAGCTGCCGGATGCGCTCAGACCTGGTGGAAAAGTGGCGATACTGACATTCCATTCAGGTGAGGACAGACTGGTAAAGAGAGCGTTCAAGGCGGGAGCGAAGGCTGGTGTTTACAGCGAAGTCAGCAAGGATGTCATCAGACCGTCAGCGGAGGAGTGCGCCCGCAATCCGAGAGCAAGATCGACGAAGATGAGATGGGCTGTAAAAGCAGAATAAAGGACACAGAAAGGCGACATCGTCTGTATATCATGTTAATATGATGACAGGGGATGTCGCCTTTTGGACATATGTTTCAGATGTATTGTGGCTGACTATTTCACAGGAGTTGAGGCAAGTGAGATGAATGTGAGCTGCGCCTGTGATGGCATACAGGCAGAGGAAATGCTCTATGAGAATCAGTATGATCTTTTTTCGGTGGAGATAAGCTCCCAGTAAATGTGTAACAGGCATATAGAGGATAGTAAAAATGTCCGGGATAATTTAGGTAGGACATTTATAGAAATCATAATAAAATTTTCATATATAATACAAAAATATTCATATTTTTTTGATGTAATCGGTATGATATACTTCAAAATGTAGTGATAACTTGCATATATAAAAAGAAAACATCGTAAGGATAATTTTAAGAGAGGTATCAATATGGGAGATTATAAGGCAGCAGAGAATAGATATAAGAATGTTGAGGGAACAGGATTTTACAGACATTGCGGCAAGAGCGGTCTTATGATGCCGCCTCTGGCACTTGGACTCTGGCACAACTTTGGAACAAATGACGATTACGAGAATATGAAGAAGATGTGCTTTACCGCATTTGACAACGGAATAACACATTTTGATATAGCAAACAACTATGGCCCGGTGTATGGAAGTGCAGAGGAGAACTTTGGAAAGATACTCAGAGAGGAACTGGGTGCGTACAGGGATGAGCTGATAATCAGCACTAAGGCCGGATTCGATATGTGGGAAGGCCCTTACGGCAACTGGGGCAGCAGAAAATATCTCATAGCAAGTCTTGACCAGAGCCTTAAAAGACTTGGCATCCCATATGTGGATATATTCTATCATCACAGAATGGATCCGAACACTCCACTCGAGGAGACCATGGGAGCATTGGCGCAGATAGTGAAGAGTGGAAAGGCACTTTATGTCGGACTCTCCAACTATGACGGACCTACCATGGCAAAGGCGGAGCGCATACTTGATGAGCTTCATGTGCCATTTGTGATAAATCAGAACAGATACAGCATACTGGACAGATCTGTCGAGAACAATGGGCTTCTGAAGCAGACATACGCATCAGGCAAGGGACTCATATGCTTCTCGCCTCTGGCACAGGGAATGCTGACAGACAGATATCTGAAGGATATGCCGGCGGACAGCAGGGCAGTGAAGGACGGAAGATTCCTTCATGAGGATCAGGTGCTTGAAACTAGACCTCTCCTCAACCAGTTAAATGAGATCGCAGCCGGATATGATATGAAGCTATCAGAGCTTGCCATCGCATGGCTGCTGAACAAGCCGGAGGTCACAACAGTGCTGATCGGTGCTTCAAAGCCTGAGCAGATCATCAGCAATCTCAAGGCTGTTGAAAAGCAGGCACATACAGTCATGACCGATGACGAATTACAGAAGATCGAGGATGCCGTTGCAGCATTTGAAAGATCATAAAATAGGCAAAACTTTTTTTATACCCCCTCGCAGGAGAAGCCGGATAGAGCTTCTCCTGTTTTTTATATCTGTGCAGACGTTGGGAGAAGTCTGTGCTGTTACAAATACATAAAAGTATGGTATTATATCACACAGAATCTATGTTACGGAGAAAAACTGGTGAAGGAATATATAAATGAAGCACTTGAAAAATATATAGAGAAGGGTACATACCCGTGGCACATGCCTGGGCACAAGAGACAGCCGATAGAAGCCGTCCAAAATGTTGATAACATTTCAAAATCCCGGGAAAACTTCTGGAACGGGGTGTATGCACATGATTTCACTGAGGCTAAAGATCTTGACGACATGCATGAGCCGGAGATGTTCATAGCGGATAGTATTGCCGAGATGAAGAAGGTGTATGGAACATTTGCAACATATATGCTGGTGAACGGTTCCACATCCGGACTTATGACAGCTATACACGCCACCTGTCACAGAGGAGACGTGATACTTGCGGCAAGAAACTGCCACAAGGCGGTGTACAACGCTATCTGTATGTTGGAGCTTGAGCCCGAGTATATAGTGCCGGATTATGTGAGTATGAGCTGGCCTGACGGTGTGGGTCAGAATGAAGTCGGAGCAATATCGAATGGAATGTCAGATGATGGAGAAGATGACTGCGAAATATCGCAAATGATGGCTCCAGGCGATGAAGATGATCGTGAAATGTCAGAGAGGACAGACATACTGGGTGACATATCGCCGGATAAGCTGGAGCTTGCTCTTAAGGAATTGGTAGCAGATGGCAGAAAGCCAAGAGCGGTGATAATCACATCGCCGACATATGAGGGTGTCATATCTGATATAAGAACCATAGCTGGGATAGTACACAGGTATGGAATATATCTCATTGTGGACGAGGCACAGGGAGCACATCTGAACTTCATGGAAGGACATGAGACCGCCATGCAGCAGGGCGCGGATATTGTCATCGAGAGCCTGCACAAGACCATGCCGGCACTCACACAGACATCACTTCTTCATGTGATGAATCCTGAGCTTGATGAGAGGGTTAGAAGATATCTGCAGATATTCCAGACATCTTCGCCTTCATATATATTTATGCAGAGCATGGAGAAGGCAGTTGCATTTGGCGCAAATAACAGAGATGGATTTGCCAGGTATGGGCGGAGGCTTGAGGCATTTGCCGGGAAATGTGATGGGCTCAGAAATATACGGCTGTTCAGACCTGATGCTTCCTCAGTGAAAAATGATGAGATCTGTAATGCGTGTAAAGTGTTCGACCGTGATGAGGGCAGGCTGGTATTTGTCGTGAGACCGGGAACTGTAGACGAGTCGGGACAGAAATTTACAGGGGTTATGCTTGCTGAAATTCTGGCGGACAGGTATGGGTTGATTGTTGAGATGGCATCGGTGAGTTATGTCATTTGTATATCATCTGTTGTGGACAGTGCAGACAGTTATGATATACTATTTAATGCGGTGGCTGAGATAGACGGGAACCTTGGCTATGAGCCGGATAAAACAGACCGGCAGGAGCTGGATATCATATCCGGCAGAAGGTCAGCTATGCCGCCGGGAACCGCGTGGGACAGACCAGTGGAGAGCGTGCCGATTGAGGGTGCGGCTGGAAAGGTGTCGGGGGCATTTGTATATGCATATCCGCCGGGAATACCTGTGCTGGCGCCGGGAGAGATCGTTGACCGGCAGGCGGTGAACGGAATAAAGTCCATGATAGACAGCGGACTTAATGTGGCAGGAGTCAATGACGGTTATATCAAAGTGCTGTGCGGAGAATGATATGTAGCATTATGATCTGGAAGGTTTGATAAGAATCACAATATAAATATGAAAGGTGTACATGTGCAGGAACAGCATATGGCAGGGTTAGGATATGAAAGGAATATTTATAACTATAGAGGGCCCGGACGGAGCGGGCAAGACCACACAGAGGGAGCTGCTTAAGGAATATCTGGAGAAGAAAGGCTATGACGTGCTGATAACCAGAGATCCGGGGGGAAATCCCATAAGTGAGGCGATCCGCGAGGTTATATTGAACAAGGATTTTACAGAGATGGGATATATGACTGAGCTGCTTCTGTATGCTTCGGCGAGAGCCCAGCTTGTGAAAGAGAATATCAAGCCTGCACTGGATGCCGGTCAGGCGGTGATTGCAGACAGATTTGT
>UMDG01026275.1_pt1 | contig 16741 bp, 10 predicted proteins | sample 1964431 | NCBI WGS metagenome assembly UMDG01 (sample SAMEA4835988, study PRJEB28245) | human gut metagenome | biome: gut microbiome; material: fecal sample | place: Denmark | collected 2008 | reverse complement strand
CACCCAGTAGGGTGGGCGTTTTTTTATACTTTTTTTGCTTTGCAAACCCGTAGGGGCGTTCATTGCGACAACAATTACAATGCCATATACACTAATTGGAGTATCTATATGTTTAATATAACCGAACTTTTAAAAAACGAAATATCTGTATGGGAACGACTGAAAAATTGCGGAAAGCCTGTTGTGCTTTACGGAATGGGTGACGGTGCGGACAAGGTTCTTGCCGCATTTGACCGATACGGAATCAAAGCGTCTGCCGTTATTGCAAGTGATGATTTTGTGCGTGGGCAGAAATTCCACGATTTCACGGTGAAGAAACTTTCCGATGTTGAAACCGAATTTGGCGACATTATAATCGCCCTCTGCTTTGCAAGCCAGCTCCCCGATGTCATGGAACACATAACGAAAATTTCCGAAAAGCACGAAACGCTTGTCCCCTCCGTTCCTGTTTTTGGAAACAAACTTTTTGACAATGATTTTATTACCGAAAATAAAGAGCAAATTGAAAGTGCATACAGTCTGCTTGCCGATGACCTTTCAAAAAAGGTTTACGAAAACATTCTGAAATTCTACTACACAGGCAGAATTGACCTCCTCCCCCCTGTCACAACCGACAAGGACGAGGCTTTTGGCAATATTCTGAATCTCAGTGAAAACGAAAGCTATGTTGACCTCGGCGCATACAACGGCGACACGATTGACGAATTTCTGCACTACACAAACGGCAGTTACAAGCGTATAATCGCATTTGAACCTAACGCAAAGAATTTTGAAAAGCTGAAGCTTCATTGTAAGGGCATGGCGAATGTGTCGCTTTGGCAACTCGGCTCATACAGTAAAAACACGGAGCTTATATTCAACAACAAGGCCGGTCGCAACAGCGCAATTGCCGACAAGGGCGTTGCAACAAAGGTTGCGACAGTCGATACGATTCTCTGCGGAATGGCGGCAGGCTACATTAAAGCCGATGTTGAGGGGGCGGATATGGAAACCCTCATCGGTATGCAGAAAACAATGGAAAACTGCAAACCAAAGCTGAATTTTTCGGCATACCACAGATTTGAGGATATTTTCCGCCTTGCACTATACATTCACAGCGTGAATCCCGACTACAAAATCTTTCTCCGCCACCACCCATACATTCCGGCATGGGATACGAATTTATATTGTATATAATATAATTTGATTTGCCGACGGCAAGTCGCCGTACGGGTTTTATACAAAACAAAAATGCATCAGACCTTTTTCGGGATCTGATGCATTTTTTAATAATTTCAGTTATGTCTTATTATTCGCTTACGAACAAGTGACGAACACCGCTAAATTATAATCAATGATTATTTTTTAGTTACTTTAAGTGCTCCTGTTGTCTTGTTGAAGCTGAATGTATATGTACCGCCTGATGCGATAAGTGTTACATTAGATGTGTAAGAGCTCTTGAGGTTCTTTGTACCGCTGTCAACAATCTTTGAACCGATTGTGTATGCTGTACCGTAGTTATAAACCTTGAATGAGTATGTACCCTCACTAAGCTTTACTGTACCCTTTGCAACATTGCTCTCGCCGCCCTTGTCATCAAGTACGAGGTTGATGTCGCCCGATACATGAACATCATCAGCTTTCTCATCCTTTGTAGGAACATAACCTACAACGAGTTTCTTTGTTTTTGTGTTGAGTGTGAATGTGTATGTACCGCCTGTTGCGTTGAGTGTTAGGTAGCTTGAATACTTGCTGTTGAGTGAAAGTGAATTTCCGTTTGTTGTGTTGTTGATTACTTTGCTGTAACCGTAAACCACATTATCTGCAGAAAGCTTGAACTTGTATGTGCCTGCTGCAAGATATGTTGAACCAACTGCAATAGTCTTGCCTTTTACAGGCGAAAGAATTGTGTTGAGGTCACCGATGAGGTAATCATTCGGGAGATTCTTGTCATACTTAACAACGAGTGTGTTTGTCTTTGTGTTAAACTGGAATGTGTATGTACCGCCTGTTGCAACGAGTGTTGTGCTGCTCTTGAACTTCTTGTTGAATGTAAGACCCTTTGTTGTGTCTGTAAATGTCTTAGAGTAACCGAGAAGTGTGCCATAGTTATCAATCTTGAATGTGTATGTACCCTTCTGAAGAGCGATTTTTCCGCCTACTTTATCTGTACCGATTGCTGTAAGCTTGAGCTTGATGTTGTCGCCGTATACATAGTAGCCGTCTGTAGGAACATCCGAAGGAGCAACTGTTGTCGGCTGTGTTGCCGGCTGTGTTGCTGTTGTTGGCTGTGTTGCTGTTGTAGGCTGTGTTGCTGTTGTGGGCTGTGTTGCTGTTGTAGGCTGAGGAGCTGTTGTTGGCTCTTCGCCCTGAACGAGAACTGCCTTTGCAGTAAATGCAGCACCTGCTACTTTGTTAGCACTATTGTCAATATAACCGATGTCCTTCTTTTCGCTTTCGAAGAGCTCCTTATATGTATCAGCCTCTGTACCTGTAAGATAATCAACATTGAGATTTACTGTTGTGTCACCGCTGCCTACAACATCAAATGTAAATGTGCAATAAACATTCTCTGACTTGAAGTTGAAAAGATCAAGGCTTGAGCAGGTGAAGAGAACCTTATTTGTAAGGCTTGGATTCCAAACGATGCTTCTCTGGAATACAGGGAAAACCTTTTCCCTTGTATTTGTTGATGCAAGCTTGAGAACCTTGCTGTCGTATGTAAGACTGCTCTGTGCATTAACGATCATGTGATCTGCCTTGAGAAGGTAAGTGACAACAACCTGCTTTGTCTGTGCATTGTAATCATACGAAACAGGATCTGCCACATTTGATGTAACATTGATCTTGTTGCCTGCACTTGTTTCTTCGCTTGTTTCGGCAGCACTTGCTGAGAAAGGCAGAGCTGTGAACATGCACAGCACCATCATTACCGCAAGAACCACAGAAAGCTTTTTCTGAATTTTTTTCATACTTGCTGCTCCTTTAATAAAATAAAATTACCGTTCGCCACAGTTTTGTGGCAATACTTCTAAGCTTCGGAAACTTTAACAGTACAAAATTCCCGAGGACAACTAAATTATAGCACATTTAAGTTGTTCGGGCAATGAATCTGTTATTCTTTTAACGGAAATGTTTTAGCTAAAAATCTGTGCAAAATAACGGTGAAATTGTTGCTTTGTACAAATTTTCGTGCTTATTATTGTGTATATTGCCTTTTTATCGACCGTTTTTACATATATTGACAATTACAATATAAGAATTTTCAGTGTTTTACGCCTGTTCATTTCATATAAAAAACAAAAGCCCGAATTCGAGAAATATCGGATTCGGGCTTGCTTATTATCAGAATTTATCAGAATGATTTAAAAAGCTCAATTGCTTTTGCGGGATCTGCGGCTCTGAAAACAGCCGTTCCCGCAACGCACACATCAACGCCTGCCTCTGATGCCTGCTCAATGGTATCTCTGCCGATTCCGCCGTCAGCCTCAATAAGGATATTGTTCAGACCTCTGCGTTGGCATTCCCTCTTGATTTCCTTAACCTTCGGCATCATCTCGGGCATAAAGCTCTGTCCGCCAAAGCCCGGTTCAACCGTCATAACAAGTACAAGGTCAAGCTTTTCAAGATACGGAAATACTGTCCAGGCAGGAGTGTTTGGCTTTAGAACAAGTCCGGGTTTGATTCCTCTTGACTTGATTTTCGCAATTGTATCATCAATGTCAGAGTCGCATTCAACATGGAAGGTGATGATATCCGCACCTGCATCGGCAAAATCGTCAATATATTTAAGCGGATCGCTTATCATAAGGTGAACATCAAACGGGCGGTTTGAGAACTTTCTTACCGCCTTGATTACGGGAGCGCCAAAGGTTATGTTCGGAACAAAGTGACCGTCCATAACATCAAGATGCATCCAATCGGCGCCCGCCAGATCCATTCTTTCAATTTCTTTACCCATTTTTGAAAAGTCACAAGACAAAAGTGACGGAGCTATTTTCATATTTTACATCCTTTCCTACGGTTTTTGGACAGCCGGAGCAAAAACAGCGGCGGCGCCCCAGAACAACGCATAAATCAGCACTTCAAGCGAACCCATAACCTGTACACCGGCATAAAGCGAAAGTGTTGATGCAACAAGCAATCCGAAAATTACGGCAATCAGCTGAATTATGATTGAAAGCGAAATATTGTGCTTGATTTTTACGCAACCCGTAACTGCACGGGCAAGCGATGCGGCTTTGCCGTTTGTAATGAGATATGAACGGGAGGTTTCCTCAACCGTATCCTCAGCCTCCCTGAGAACATTACCGAGTCCTGTCGGAAGCACCTTGATACTGCGGTAGAACAAATCGTAGAGTTTTGCAACAAGGTCATTTGTAACATTATAATCGGTTGTTCTGATGAGGAAGCTTATGCCGTTGGTTTCGGCTCTCTGCATTTCAGCCTTGAGCTGAGCGTCGGGAGTGTATCTCGTAACAAACATTGCAACAAGTCTGCCTGCTCTTGACAGATATGTGACCTGTCTGCCCTGAGAAGTATATTTCTCTTCATATTCCATATTCGGAACTTCCACGCTGTACTTTTCCATAAGCGTGCGTGAACCCACAAGGATTCTTTCGCTCTTAATCCATCCCACAAGTCCGATTTCATCCTCATAAAGAACGCTTTCAACCTCGGGAAGTGTTTCCTCGGTTTCTGCAACTACCGAATCAAAAGCATTTGCAATCGGATTCTGAGCCTCTTTAAGAATTGCAATACCGCAGAGAAGAGATTCGTCAATGCTGTAATCCTCAAAGGTTTTGATGCCCTCAAGTGAGATTGACTCGGCAGGGAACAATTCATTTGCATCTATCATTATAGCCGTACTGTCGCAGAACTGCTTTACCGACGGATAACCCGAAAGCATCGAGCCGTAGGAGAGCAGAGTTTTGCAGAGCTTTCTCACGGGGGCATTAACAGAAAGAAGTGTTGCCACAGGCACAGACACCGCCGTAATAAGTGCAAATGCATTCAAAGCGTCTGCAAATGACAGCTTAACAACACCGTACATTACCGCAATGATTATTGATGCAATTGTTGTTATCGGGGCAAGCTTTGACGCCAAATCCTCGCTCGGATCGGGTGCATAAGATATTTTGAGAAAGTTTGACGGAAATTCGGTCTTATGCTGATAGGCAATTATCGGACGATCGGCGGCAGTACCGCTCATCATCTGCATTGCAACAGACTCGTTGTTGTAAATTTTTGACGCATATTTCTGTCCCTTTGACGAAACAAACTTGAAATTGTCCTTTACACGAAGAACCATATAAAGCTTTCCCACATTATTGGCAAAGAACGCAAGCATAGGAATTACCGTGTAGTAGTTCACATGAAATCCGTTCAAATCGCCAAGGCAGAAGAATGAAACAATTATCTGAACCATTCCTGCCGCACCTGCAACGGCAACGGCTGTATCGGAATTACCTTTGATATGCACAAGCGGTGAAAGTCCGCTGAGCATTGCCACACGGTTCAGCACAAGCGATGCCGCCATAAGAATAAACAGCAAAATTGCGTATGCCGCCGGTGCAAAAGGAACTGCCGAACATATTGCACTCGGAAAAATTCTTGTAACGATTGTGAGAACAACCACAACTGCGGCAATTATTCCCGACAACAGACTTCTCATAAAGAGCTTTCTTATATTATGATTCAGCTCATAGAGAATACTTTTTTCGTCCTCCTCGCCTGTATAATCCTCAACAGGCTTTGAATTTTCCTCTTTTACGGTATCGTTATCGTCGGATTCATCCTTTGAAAAGATTCCGACAAGGGCAGAAATAACCTTTTCGCCTATAGGGCGGTTATCCTTATGCTTTTCCTCGGTCGGGGCGATCTCCTCATCAACGATTGTCGGCTCGGGACGAAGCACATGAGCGATTACCGAAGGATTCTTTGAACGCACATACTCCTCATACTCATTCGCTACAGCCTCGGAAAATCTGCCTGCCTTGACATTGAGAATATTTCTCGGTTCATCGGGACGATACACGGGAACTTTTGCAACCACCTTGCGAGGCGGTTTTTCGGTATTCGGAAACTGATGAACGGGAGTCTGCGAAGCCTCTTTCTTTTCTTTGGTTTCGGTCTTTTCCTTTGGCTTATCCTCGGGAATGTCGATATCTATGGTATGGTAGCTTTTAATTTCAGCCTCGTCACGAAACTGGTCAACCTCTCCGAGCACTTCGCCCGAAAATTCTGTATTTTCATCATACTCAGGTGTGAGGGTAACTATCTTATTTTCTTCCTCGGCGGCTTTTTTCTTTGCCTCCTCATACTCACGCTTGGCTTTTTCGGCTTTTTCCGCAGCCTTTTTTTCAGCCTCTGCTTTAAGCTGTTCGGGAGTTACAAGGTCATCGTCATTTCCGTCCATTATAAGCTCTGCCTGCATTGTGGCGGCAGTCTTATCCCCGACTATTGAGTTTGAAGTATCAGGTTCGGATTCATCAAGCGGATTTGTATTTTTTAACCTCGGCTTTTTATCGGCATTGCTGAAAATCTCTTCAATCTTCGGCTTTGCACGGTATTTCTGTGCCGTCTGCTCCATTCGTTCCTGATCGGCAAGATAGTGGGTTTCTTCGAGTATGCTCTCGATTTCAAGCTCTTTAAGCCTGTCCTTGTCCATATCAGCCAAAGCATTCACTCCTTTTTATTTACTCTCGGGCAGATAGTTAGATTTATCGGAAACTATGCCGCCCGAGCGGTACTCTCTGTTTTTTGCAATCTTTGACATTTGAATACACAACTTCGATAACATCAAATGATTTTATTTAAACATAATATTTCATCAATGCGGGCGGATGATATCCTCCCGTCTGAAATATAGTCGCAATGCGTTGTGCATAAATGCACTGCCTTTTGCTCGTTATTTCAGACAGCGCTTTGCTCCCTTTTTCCGCCACCGGCGGCGGTCGCAAGGCTACCCCTACATACATGTACTTTCATAAATTTTACATTTTACATTTTCAATTTACAAAATCATCTGTTTTTCATCGCTTTGTACATCAAAATTCCTGCGGCAACCGACGCATTAAGGGAATTTATCTGACCTTTCATGGGCAATGACGCTATTACATCGCACTTTTCACGGACAAGTCTGGAAATGCCCTTACCTTCGTTGCCGATAACAATTGCACACGCACCCGAAAAATCACACTCGTCATAATCCGTGCCGTCCATATCTGCGCCGTAAACCCACACGCCTTTTTCTTTGAGTTCATCAAGTGTAACCGCAATATTGGTCACCCTTGCAACACGCATATATTCAATTGCGCCTGCAGACGCTTTGGCAACCGTGTAGCTTAAACCGGCACTTCTGCGTTTCGGAATAATAATTCCGTGAACTCCGGCACATTCTGCGGTTCTGATTATTGCACCGAGATTATGCGGATCTTCAACCTCATCAAGCACAACAACAAACGGAGCTTCGCCCCTGCTTTCGGCATATTCGAGGATATCGTCAACCGTTGAATAATCCTTTGCCGCTGCAAATGCGACAATACCCTGATGAGTTGCGCCGCCGCTCACATAATCAAGCTTTGTGCGGTCAACTTCCTTAACGGGAATTTTCTTGTCACGAGCTTTTGCGAGGATTCCCACAATCGCACCGCTCTTTTCACCCTTTGCAACAAGAATTTTGTCAATTGGGCGGTTACTGCGAACAGCCTCACTTACAGGATTTCGCCCTGCAATCACATCAGGCTTTTGTTCTGTATTTTCAAATCTTTCGTTTTTCATCATAATCAGCCTTATTCGGTTTCCTTTTTATTTTTTGTGTCTGCATGGGACACACCGCTTCATTTTGCTATCTATTATAACATAACAATTCAAATTATTAAATACTTTTAAGCCATTTGTTTTTAAAAACTCAAACTCTGTACAATGTATCAAGAGCAATCGCTCCGGAGTCGATGTATTCGGGAATTATGCCGTACATTCCCGTTTGTATGTCCTCAAAAAGTATCATGTGCGGAGGGAACACTGTAAAACTACAGTACACGGCAATCAAAAGCAACATCATAAACACGCAGGGTAAAAAAAGCTGTTCAATTTTTCTTTCACCGTATTCAAGCCTTGCGCTGAGTGCAAACGCAGAAAAACACACGGCAATTGCGCAAATGAACCTTGGCAGACCTGCACTTTCAACACCGAGTGCATAGATTAGCAGATATGTCGCAAGACAGAATATTCCGACAAACCACAGCGAAATTATTCTTGACACGGCAAAGCGATGGAATCCCGAGCATTTTCCGATTGCCTCAACAAGACTCCACACAAGGTAGGAAAGCATAACAACCTTGGTCTGCTCCCACATACTGCCGTTTACAGCACCGAAAAATATGCCGAGCAACGCACCGTTTGTCAGCGAATAAAGATTTTTGAACACAATTATCATCAGCGGAACAATGACAAGCCCCCAAAGCCTCATTTTCACGGTTTCCTTTTTCATAAAACACACCTCGCCGATGTATTTTATGAGTATAGATTGTCATATATTACCTTGTCACAATTTGAATCGCAGAAAAAAATGTTTTTTTGAATCACGAATTTGCGATTTATTTTTCTAAATTTGCACTTATACATTCTGTATAACTCAACATTTTAAACATCAATGTGGAAAACTATGTTGAAAGTGTTGAAAGTGATGTTAAAAAATCCCGATACTACACGAAATTTACAAAGTTGTAACTTTTAACATTAAAAAAATAGGTTTTCCACATTTTTGGATACAGGATTGTAACGGGGAAATTAGATTACATTCTGTATAATCCACATGTCAAGTGGTATTTTTTGCTTTTTTTCAACATTTTTAATTTACAGAAAATGTTTTATAAAATCAAAAAAACAGGCACACCGCCGTGTACCTGTAAATTTCGTGTTAAATTGTCGGCTTTTAGTTTCTGAGAAGATGAATCGCCGTTTCAGCTTTCTCAATAATCCTCAAATCATTATCATAGGAGCACATTTTTCGTGCCTGTTGCAAATCAACCCAAATATAACTGTCAATTTCCTCCTCCTGAATTTTGACATTATCCGTAAATGCCTGTGCAAGGAAAAAGACAACCCGTTTGCGAATTTTACCGAAAGGACAGTATTCGCTGATTTCACGAAAGCCCTTTTCAATCACGACATCAAGACCTGTTTCCTCTTTAATTTCACGGATTGCTGTCTGATGTTCGTTTTCACCGTCTTCAATATGTCCCTTCGGAAAGCTCCAATATCTGCCGTTGCTGTTCTTTACAAGCAGAATTTTCGTGTTCTGTCTGCTTTTGTAGAAGATAACCGCACCGCACGACTTTTCGTAAAGGCACACAATGCTTTTCAGCTTAATATTTTTCAGTTTTGAAAGCACCTGTCGCAGTTCGGGCTCATAAAACACCTCACCGTATTGTGAGATTATCGGACGCTCGCCGTCAAGACCGTCAAATTCGGCAACGGCAACCACAACGCCCTCAAAATATTCTGTTACGGGTTTGTGCGAAATCACATACGCACTTTTACAGCGTCCTGAAACGGAGGTAATTTGTGCCGAATACAGCTTATCGCTTATTTTTCCGAACACGCTCACCTTCACGCTGTCTGCTATCATCGGCATACACCTCCTTACAAGAATTTACCCGATATGATATCAGTTAAAAAGTCCGCTCATACTGTCAAGCTGAACCTGAGTGTTGGCACTCATTACACCGTTTATAAAAAGCACCTCGTCAATTCCGTTGGTTTTGCAGTAATCAACAAGATTATGTTTGAAATATCTGAAATCGATAACATGAACTTCTTCGTAGTTATTGGTGAGATACGGAACAAAAGCGTTGCCGTAGCTTTCCTTTACAACAGCAATCTTCTTGCCTGCCGCCGCATTTTTCGAAGCTGATTTCAGAACCGTGAGGGCATTATCACCCATAATAAACACACCGTAGGTGTTTGAACCGCCCTCTGCGGCTTCATAGTAGGGACTGTCATAGCTTGCGGAAGAACCGTCTGCCTGTGTGATATCCATTGTTACATTATAAGGGAACTTCCAATAACTTACCGTATCGCTGTCAAGACCGTCTGCCGAGTTGGTAAACGAGCCTGTAAAGCCGTCAATTTTCTGTTCCTTGCAATCATCAAGCGAAAGAACTGGCAAATCGTTTGTATCGGCAAATGCTGTGTAAGCATAGTAAGCGCCGAGGCCTGTCCAATGGTGGTCGCTCTTAAAGTAGATGTAATCTGTATTATGTTCCGCAAGACGGTTGTAGCAGTTAATCGGAGTTACCTTATCGGAAAGAGCCGCATAAGCCGCCTTGATGTTGTCAGCCTGTGAGGTTGACGGAGCGTCGCTGTCTTTGAGTCTTTGCGGAAGTCCCATTTCGGTATGGTTAGGAACAATCATATCATAAACCTTTACGGAACTGCCGAACTTGTCTGCAAAGCCATTGATTGTCTGAGCATAGTTCTGCGCTCTTGCGTCATCACTGCTGAACAATTCGTAGCCTATTTTGTTCCACACATAAATGCCGTACGAAAGAGTTCCGTTTGTATTGTCGTCCTTTATGCCCGGTGTCATAAAGTATGTAGGAGAAAGCTCGTCTGCTTTGTTAGCTGTCGAAGATTTTGCGGTTTCGTCGGGAGATGCCGTTGTACCCACTGTTCCCGTGGGAACGCTTGCAAGGGCATCTTCCTTTGAACAACCCTTAAAAATTGAAGTTATAATAAAAATAATAACAAACAGAATTACCAATGCGCTCACAACGATAACAATTCTGTTTCTGGTTCTTCTTTTGTTTCTTCTTTTTACAGGTCTTCTGACTGGACGCTGTGATGACGGTCTTGCGGCATAGCTTGCAGAACGGCGCTGTTGCTGTCTGCGACGATATTCACGGGAATCAATGCTGTCATCGAAATTATCAAGATCGAAATAATCGTAATCGTTTCTTCTGCTCATAGTGTTACTCTCCCAAACTGAAGATTTTTAAATTCAATTTGAATTCAATGAATTATATAAGTGTATTAATTACTCGCAGTGTACTCCTGTTTGAATCAAAGCAAGCCTTGCTCTGACCGTAAGGACATTATCACTTAGATTATACAACAGAAACTCATCAAAAACAATACAAAAAGCACAAAAAATACAATTTCCGTGAATTAACATTTACAAATGCAAAATAATAAATTACACATTTTTTGAATAAAATCGCAGTAAAAACAGTCAAATTTCTTGAACATATATGCAATTCGTGATAGAATTACAGGGTATGGAATTTTAAAAAATCCTTATCATCTTAAAAGGAGATATTTTTATGGAATACAGGTTTTCCGACAGGGTTTCAAGCCTGAAGCCGAGTGCTATCAGAGAAATCTTCAAATATGCCGCCGATCCGAGCGTTGTATCGCTTTCGGCAGGAAACCCGTCGCCCGATGCATTTCCCTCAAAGGAGATTGCGGAAATCTCGGCAAAGGTTTTTGCAGAAGATCCGATTTCGGTTTTGCAGTACAGCGTTTCGGAGGGTTACACTCCGCTGAGAAAGCACCTTACGGAATATATGAAAAAGGAGCATAACACAGGCTCTGACAATGACGACATTCTCATCACAACAGGCGCACAGCAGATTATGGATTTATGCTCAAAGGCTCTTGTAAACGAGGGCGATGTTGTAATCTGCGAGGCACCGTCATTCATCGGCTCGCTCAACACATTCAGAAGCTACAACGCAAAGCTTGCAGGTGTTCCCGTTGAGCCTGACGGTATGAGCACAGAAAAGCTTGAAGAGGCTTTAAAAGCCAATCCGAACGCAAAGCTCATTTACACAATTCCGAATTTTCAAAATCCTTCGGGCGTTACAATGAGCCTTGAAAAGCGTAAGAAAGTTTATGAGCTTGCCAAAAAATACGGTGTTCTCATCATTGAGGATAACCCGTACGGCGACCTGCGTTACAGCGGTGAATATGTTCCGAACATAAAAAGCTTTGATACGGACGGAATTGTAATCTATGCCGGTTCATTCTCAAAGGTAATTTCACCGGGTATGCGTGTTGCTTACACAATTGCACCAAAGCCGATTTTTCAAAAGCTTGTTGTGTGCAAACAGGGCAACGATGTACATACAAACATCTGGTCACAATATGTATGCGATGAATTCATCACAAAGTATGACTTTAACGCTCATCTTGCAAAGCTTCGTGAAATCTACACAAAGAAAGCGAACTTCTGCATGGAGCTTCTTGACAAATACTGCGCACCAAAAATCACATATCATAAAATTGACGGCGGTCTTTTCATTTGGTGTGACTTGCCCGAGGATATTGATATGCCGAATTTCTGCAAAGAACTCGTTCTCAAAAAGGTTTGCGTAGTTCCGGGCAACGCATTTTTAACTGACGAAAACGAAACCTGTCACAGTTTCAGAATAAACTTTTCAACACCGACTGACGAACAGCTTGAAAGAGGAATCAAAATCCTCGGCGAGTATGCAAACAGTCTTTAATCACGGAGGGGAATAATGGAAAATCAGACAAAAAAAGAGGTTGTATTCAGCGCAATACAGCCCAGCGGAACAATTACACTCGGAAACTATCTCGGTGCGGTTCGCAACTGGGTTACAATGCAGAACGAATACGACTGCATTTACGCTCTTGCAGATTTGCACACAATCACGGTAAGACAGACTCCTGCCGTTATGCGTAAGAATATAATTGATGCTTATGCTTCAATTATGGCTTGCGGTATTGATGTTGAAAAAAGTCTTTTCTTCATTCAGAGTCATGTTCACACTCACGCAGAGCTTGCGTGGGCGCTCAGCTGTTACACACAGTTCGGCGAGCTTTCAAGAATGACGCAGTTCAAGGACAAGTCTGCAAAGCATGCCGACAACATCAACGCAGGTCTTTTCACTTATCCCGTACTCATGGCTGCCGACATTCTTCTCTATCAGGCTGACAAAGTGCCTGTCGGTGCAGACCAGAAACAGCACATTGAAATTACAAGAAACATTGCAGAGCGTTTTAACGGTATTTACGGCAATGTGTTTAAGATTCCGGACGGTTTCATTCCAAAGAACGGTGCAAGAGTTATGAGTCTTCAGGACCCGACAAGAAAGATGAGCAAGTCCGATGAAAATGTCAACGGCTGTGTACATCTTCTTGATGCACCCGAGGTTATAATGAAGAAGTTCAAGAGAGCCGTTACGGACAGCGAGGCAAAGGTTCGCTATGCGGAGGGCAAAGACGGCGTAAATAACCTTATGGCAATTTACAGCGCAGTTACAGGTCTTTCATACGAGCAGATTGAAAAGGATTTTGACGGCAAGGGCTACGGCGACTTCAAGACAGCTGTAGGCGAGGCAGTTGTTGAAGAACTTCGTCCGATTCGTGAACGCTACGAAAAGCTAGTTGCAGACAAGGCATATCTTGAAAGCTGTTACAGAAAAGCCGATGAAATTGCCCTTAAAATCAGCAGCCGCACAATGGGCAAGGTTATGAAGAAAATCGGTTTTATTTAAACCCGAACAGGAATTTTCTCTATGACAAAAGCAGAAAGCAAAGTCATTGACTTTATAAAAAAACACATTCTTTTATTTTTACTCGTTGCGGTAACGATTATTGCAATTTTCCTCAGAATCTGCGGAATGGATTTTCAAAGCGATGATTTCAACAGCTTTTTAAATTCGTGGTGGAGCATAATCAAGCTGAATGATTTTACGGGGCTTGCAACTCAGGTGGGTAACTACAACATTCCGTATCAAGTCATAATCTATCTTATGACTCTTTTGCCGCTAAATGCTCTGTATGCGTACAAAATCGTATCAATAATATTCGATTTTGTACTTGCAATTTCAACCGCAATGCTTGTTTATTCGTTTGCAAAGAATAACCGACGGCTCAAAGCGATACTCACCTACTCAGCCGTACTTCTTTCGGCAACGGTGATTTTTAACTCATCGTTTTGGGCGCAGTGCGATTCAATTTACACCTCGTTTATAATCCTTGCAATCCTGTTTTTGCACAAAGACAAGCCGATTGCATCGTTTGTTTTCATCGGCATTGCGTTTGCATTCAAGCTGCAAACCGTATTCATCATTCCCGTTCTGCTTTATTACTGGATTTCGACAAAGAAAATTTCGATTCTGCATTTCTTTATAATCCCTGCGGTTGATGTGATAATGTGCCTGCCTGCAATTATTATGGGTAGACCGTTTATCGATATTATCACAATCTACGCTGAACAGACCGACTACGGAAAGCTTATTCAGATGAACTGTCCGAACTTTTATGCACTCATATGTGACGGAAACGATATGACATATTATTATCTGTTCAAGCAGTTTTCGGTATTTCTGACAATTGCCGTACTCGGAATTATGATGTGCATTATCATCTATAAAAAGGTTGATTTGAAGGACCTTGAAACTTTTCTTCTGACAACAGCGTGGACTGTGTTCACCTGTATCATGTTCCTTTCCTCAATGCACGAACGCTACGGATATCTGCTTGACATTATTTTAATTGTCTATGCGGCGGTAAGTGCAAAGCATTTGTGGATTCCGATTGTGTCAACGCTTATAAGCCTGAGAGGCTATTGCTACTATCTGTTCTCATACGAGCTTATAAGCCTCAAATTTACGGCAATCATCTACACCGCACTTTATGTTTATATAACATTCCTGCTCGTAAAAACAATTTTCAGAGCAAAATCATCTGATAATGTTTTTGCAAAAACAATTTAAAATTAAACATATTTTAAATAACAAACAACCGCCAAAATCCATTATATCGGGTTTTGGCGGTTGTTATTTTTATTTATTCAATGATTTTTAATTTTTGCAAATACAACAGCAACAAGAAATGTGACAAATTCTGTAATTGGGAACGCAAGCCATATGCCTGTCATTTGAACAGCGCTGTTTAAAAGCCAAATTACGGGGACTAACAGCACGCCCTGTCGCAACAGTTGAACTACAACGCCGGGCATAATACTGTCTGTTGCCTGTTCATAGGTTGCAATCATTGCAGAAAAGCCGCTGAACACAAATCCGAGTGACATAATTCTCATTGCCGGCACTCCAAAAGCACACATTTCTTCCGACGCCGAAAACAAAAACAATATCTCTTTCGGGAAAATCAGCACCAAGAGCATACCGACAATCATCATAACAGTCGCTATAATTGTTCCGCTCTTATTTGCTTGTTTAAGGCGACCGTACTCTTTTGCTCTGTAATTAAACCGCATTATAGGCAAACAGCCCTGAATCAGTCCGTTCACCGTCATAAAAATCAACTGCTGAACCTTGAAATATGCTCCGAAAAATGCAACCGCCGTGTCCGAATATCGCACCAAAAACATATTTGCAAAATTCACGGTGAATGCTCCCAACGCATTCATAACAAACGAGGGCAATCCGTAGGAAAATATCAGCTTTATCATCTGCGGTTCAAGGCAGTTTTTAAACACCGGCTTAACCTTTTGTTTTGTAAGAAACAGCTGTATCAACGCAATGATTGTTGAAACAACATAGCCTAAAACCGTGGCAACTGCAGCTCCGACCACACCCATTTTCGGAAACGGACCTATGCCGAAAATGAGCAAAGGGTCAAACACAAAATTGAATACAACACCTGCAATTTGAAACCACATCGGAGCAATCATATTGCCTGTTGCCTGAAGTATTTTTTGAATTACAATATGCACCATATTTGGTATCTGCATAAAAACGCAGACGCTCATATACGCAATTCCGTATTCAAAAATCTCTTTGTTTTGCGTAAAAGCCGAATAATAGGGATTTATTATGAAAAGCGAAAGGAAATTTATCAGCACTCCGACAACTACCGAAATTACCACTCCGAGAGCCGCTGCAGAATTTGCCTTTTGCTGATTTTTCTGTCCCAAATAACCTGCAATCAAAACATTAACACCCACACCTATCCACACGGACAACGCATTCATAAGCGTTGTAATCGGGAATGCAAGCGATACTGCCGCAAGTGCCTGTTCATTTATCCCCGCAACAAACATACTGTCAACAAGGTTGTATGAATACTGAAAAAACATTGAAATCAGCGGCGGTGCCGACATTTGAATTATAAGTTTGTTGACAGATTCATAAGCCATTTTATTTTCCGTTTTAACGCCCATATTAACACCCCTTGCGTAAAATAAAAATCGCCATACACCCATAATGAGTGTATGGCGAAAATAAGAATCACATCTTAGAAAAATCCATACCAATTTATATTTATCATATCAATGAGTTAAGTATATCATACCTGTAAAAAATATTCAAGATTATCACCAAAAATTTACTTTTTGCTTTCAAGCCACATATCAAGGGCTTTTTCGTAGACATCAATGCTTGTGATTCCGAGATTCATAATGAATGTGTGATATTCCTTTGCGTCAAAGCTTGAGCCAAGCTCGCTTTCGGCTGTTTCACGCATATCAATCATCTTGAGGTAGCCTACGGTATAGGGGAGAAAATAACCCGGATTTGAACGGGCAAGGTCATACGCCTCTTTTGTTGCGGCAGTAACGCTCTCATCGTCAGCCGAACCGAGTGCCGTTGACATATACTCCTTGACTTTTTCATAATCCCAGCCGTTGTAGTTCACACCGACATCGACCATGGAGTAGAGAATATAGCCGAGAATATCATTTGCGTAGATAAGCTTCTTAATGCCCTCGCTTGTATCAAGGTAATCAAGCGTACATTTCGAGGCATACTGCGCCCAACCCTCGGTT
>UMDG01028733.1_pt1 | contig 17528 bp, 18 predicted proteins | sample 1964431 | NCBI WGS metagenome assembly UMDG01 (sample SAMEA4835988, study PRJEB28245) | human gut metagenome | biome: gut microbiome; material: fecal sample | place: Denmark | collected 2008 | reverse complement strand
AAGGAGTTCTTTTTTTGCTAAATTAATCTAATAGTATAAAAATAATGTCTCCTGTATGATACAGAAAACATTCTTGTTTAATATCTTGTTTTTAATTTAAATAAATTTAAAAGTATAATTTTATTTATAATACTTCTTTCTTTAGCTTTAGCAATTCTTCTTTATTAATTTCAGTACTTTCTATTATTATTTTTTCATCTATTCCTTTTTTTATTAATCTTTTTGCCACTTCTAATTTTCCCTCTATTTTGCCTTCTATTTTGCCTTCTTTTTTTCCCTTCCTTATCATTTCTCGATTTTCATTTACTAGTCTTTCATATAAATCACTCATAATATCTCCTTTCTTTATTTTAATTTCTAATTTTTCTAGTAATTCATTTTTGGTTACTTCTTCTAATGTATCATTTAGCAAATAATATATTATATCACTTATCTCATACAACTGTTTTTTATTTTTCGCATGTTTTACAATCAGCTCTAGATTTTCTTTTAGTTCTTGTTTATTCTTCGATTTTTCTATTATCATTCCATAACCAAATAGGCTTTGTTTTTGCAATAAAAATGATTTAGATAATTTGTTTATTTCAATCAAATTATATTCTAAGTCTATTTTGTAATTTTCGAATACATAATCAGATATTTGCTTTTCTTTAAAATTTTTTGGTATTTTCCATTTTTCATTTCCTGTATAAATAATAATTGGAACAATAATTGGATATCTTGTATTTTGATTTATTTTCTTTGACTTTTTCCATTCTTGGATAATATCTATACAATAATTTAGAATTCTATATGGCATATTGTTATCAATTTTTGATTGATGTTCTACTAAAAAAAATACTTCTTTGCTTTTTAGCCTATAAACTATGTCCGCTTCTTTTGATTTATACTTTTTTGTAATATAACTATTAGTATATTTTATAAGGTCTTGACTTTGTATTTTTTCATTAGGTTCAAGAAAATCATTTATAAATTTTCTCATTTCTTTTTCATCTTTTAGGATATTTTTTATTAATTTGTCATGTCTGTTATTAATTTTGTTTCGATTTATGTTATAATTAGCATTTTCCTCTGCTAATTGAAAAATCGCATTTAGTCTTAAAGTATGTATACATTTAATGTAGTTTTTGTATGTAAATACTTTCAAATCTTTCCTCCCTATTATATTGTTTTTTGATGTGAATGTCAATATTTATTAATTAGTAAAATATGTTTTTCTTATATAGCCTGTATACCACCTCCTTATTTTTTATTTCTTGGTAATTAGATTGAATTTTCGAATTTAAAAATAGAATTAAAATTTCTAAAAAAATAAATTATGATTTAAATTATTTTGAAATCAGCTTAAATATATTAAACCACAAAAACAGGAAAAATCCAAGTTTTTTCCTGTTTTTTTACTAATTTTTCATCGCAAAATTCGACAATTATGTTCTATATGTATTACATTCGTACTTATATTTTAATCAAAATAACTGCTTATTTCTTCCAACTGTTCAAAATCTTTTTGCCTTAAAACTTCAAATGCTACAATTGCTACTGAATTTGATAAATTTAATGAACGCAATGTATGTCTCATTGGTATTCTAATTGTCTGATTAATATACTTTTGTAAAATATCTTCTGGCAATCCTTTTGTCTCTTTCCCAAACAATATAAACACTTCATTCATATCTCTATAATCTGGATCTGAATATACATGTTTTCCTTTAGTTGTAGCAAAGAACATATTATTTTCTTCAGGTTTATATTTCTTTAAAAACTCTTCAAAACTTTCATGTTCTTCTATCTCAACTTTATCCCAATAATCTAATCCTGCTCTTTTAACAGCCTTCTCAGATATATCAAATCCTAGTGGATGCACTAAATGTAACTTTGCTCCAATTGCTGCACAAGTTCTCGCTATATTTCCTGTATTTTGTGGTATCTCTGGTTCTACCATTACTATATTTAACTTCATATTTTATTCTCCTTTAAGACAGAAGAGACAGAAGGGACAGGTCTAAAATGTCCCATTTTCATGTCAATTTATGTCTTTTTTTGTATTATTTATATTTTTATATAATTCGACAAAATTCATGGGACATTTTAGACCTGTCCCTTCTGTCTCACATATTCATACAAAATAATTCCTGTTGCTACTGATGCATTTAAGCTTTCTGTTTTTCCGAATCATTGGTATTTTTATTTTCTCGTCTGCTATTTCTTGTATTTGTTGTTCCACTCCATTTGCTTCATTTCCTATAATTATTACTTTTTTATAGTAATTTATATCATATATTGTATTTTCTGTTTGAAGTGATGATACTACTATTTTAAATTTGTGTTTTTTTATTTCTTTTAAAGTTTTTTTCAAGTCCTCACATTCTATTATTTTAACTCTAAAGATTGCTCCCATTGTTGAACGTACTACTTTTGGATTATAGCTATCTGCTGTTCCTTTTGATACCAATATTTGGTTTACTCCAACACTGTCAACAGTTCTAAGGATTGTTCCTAAATTTCCAGGGTCTTGAACATCATCTAATGCTACAATAATATCTTGTGTATAATCAATTGTTTTATCCCCATTGTTTTTTTCTATAACAGCAAGTACTCCCTGAGGCTCTTGCACTTCAGATATATATTTAAAAAGTTTACTTGTTACATATATACAGTTATGTTTAGCAATTTCATACATCAAGTCTTTTGGTATACTTTCTGTTTTTTCACAATCATCACATAAGATTATTTGTTTTATTTTAGCATTCTCTTGGATTGCTTCTTTTACTATTTTAATTCCTTCTACCAAATATTCATTACTTGCATCTCTTTCTTTTTTTTCTTTTAGCTTTCTTATGTGTTTTATTAATTCATTATCTTTACTTGATATTACTTGCATTATTTTTATTCCTCCAAAACATAAATTTAACCTAATAAATATTTAACAAATTCTGTAGTATCCTTTAAAATTTTTCTTTCACTACTTGTTCCTATATCTAATGTTATCATTGGCTTTATTCCAGCTGAGAATTTTATTTTTGTTCCATATTTCTTTACCAATTGTGCTATATCTATTTTAAATTTATCTTCACTACCACTTGCTTTAAATGTAAATACTACTGCATCTTTTCTACTTGCAATTTTTTCTATATCTAATTTCTTTGATATATATTTTATTCTTGCTATATCAATTAAATTTTCTAATTCTTTTGGCATGTTTCCAAATCTATCTATAATTTCATCAATGACATTTTGAATATCTTCTTCATTTCTACATAATGCAATATTTTGATATACTTCTATTTTTTGATTTGAATCGCTTATATATTCGTCTGGAATATAACTTGTTACATTTAAATCAATTTGAATTTCTGTTTCTGGCCTTACTTCTATACCCTTCATTTCTTTTACTACTTCATCTAGTAAATTGCAATACGTATCATAACCAACTTGCTCTAAATGTCCTGACTGTATTTCTCCTAGTAAACTTCCTGCTCCACGAATTTCTAAATCTCTCATTGCTATTTTAAATCCAGATCCGAATTCAGTAAATTCCTTGATTGCCTTTAATCTTTTATCTGCAACTTCTGAAAGTAATTTATCTCTTTTATAAGTAATATATGCATATGCTTGCCTATCACTTCTACCTACTCTACCTCTGATTTGATACAATTGTGCTAATCCCATTCTATCGGCATTTTCTACAATTATAGTATTAGCATTTGGAATATCAATACCTGATTCTAAAATAGTAGTACATACTAACACATTTGATTTTTTATCTATAAAATCTTGCATAATTTCTTCAATTTTTGTCCCTGACATTTGACCATGTGCATAAGCAACATTTGCTTCTGGCACTAAATTTGAAATTTGACTTGCTTTTCTTTCTATACCTTCCACATTATTAAATAGATAAAATACCTGACCTTCCCTTTCTAATTCTTTAGTAATTGCTTCTTTTATAACTTCTTCATCATATTCTAATACATATGTTTGAACAGGTCTCCTATTACGTGGAGGTTCGTATATAACAGACATGTCTCTTATTCCTACAATTGACATATGCATAGTTCTTGGAATAGGGGTTGCTGTCATTGTTAAAACGTCTACATTAGTTTTTAATTGTTTTATTTTTTCTTTTGCTTTTACTCCAAAACGATGCTCTTCATCTATTATTAATAATCCTAAATCCTTAAATTCTACATCTTTGCTAAGTAATCTATGTGTTCCTACTACAATATCAATTTCTCCTAAAGCTAAATTTTTAACAACTTCAGATTGATATTTTTTACTTTTAAATCTATTCAATATGTCAACTTTTATTGGATAATCTTTCATTCTTTCTTTGAATTCTTGATATTGTTGTTGAGCTAAGACAGTTGTTGGAGCTAAATATGCTACTTGCTTTCCATCCATTGTGGCTTTAAATGCTGCTCTAATTGCAACTTCTGTTTTGCCATAACCAACATCACCGCAAAGTAGTCTATCCATTGGTCTTTGACTTTCCATATCTTTTTTTACTTCTTCAATACATCTTAATTGATCCTCTGTTTCTTGATATGGAAATTTCCCCTCAAATTCATTCTGCCATGGAGTATCTTTTCCAAAACAATATCCTAAAGCTTTTTCCCTTTTAGCATATAATTCTATTAAATCTTTTGCTACTTCTCTTAAATTTTTCTTTACTTTAGATTTCGTTTTTTCCCAGTCTTTACTTCCTAATTTATTAATTTTAGGTTGTATTGCATCTCCTCCAACATACTTTCTTATTGAATCCATATCGTTTGTTGGTATATATAAAATATCATCATCTTGGTATTTTATTTTAATGTAATCTTTAATAGTTCCATCTGCTTTTATTGTATTTACTCCTATATAAATTCCAATTCCATACTTCTTATGTACAACATAATCTCCTATTTTTAAATCTGCAAATACAACTTTTTCTCCTTCTTTATAAGCTGTTGGTATATATTTTCTTTTTGTTTTTTCTTCACTAATTAATTCATCTGCAATAATTACAATTTGATTTAATTCATGATTTTCAAATCCAGAAGATAGTTTTCCAACAGAAATTGTTATAATACTTTCTATTGATGAAACTATTATTGTTTTATCTAGCTTTTCTTCTATTCTACAGATTATTTCTCTTTTTTCTAGTATTTGTTTTAATTTTTTAGCTTTTTCTTTTGTTTCTAATAAAATATAAACCTTCTTTTTTTCATTAATTGCTTTTTCTAAATCTGTAAATAAGTTATCTATCTCACTTTTAAAATAATTTATTTCTCGATAATTAAATTTATATTTTTCTGCTTGTACTTTTATATTAGTATCTTGCTTTTCTATATATATCAACTGCCTTTTTTCTAAAATTTTATTTATATTTTCTATTTTTATCATATTCGAAATTGCATTTGGCACTATTTTCTTTTTTTCAATTAAAGCTATCTTTAAATTTTTATTATCTTCTTGTATATTTTTTGCTCTCTGATTAATTTTTCCTATTTCATCTAAAAATATACAATAATTATTATTTAGATAATCTAATATCGTTCCTTGCTTTTCATAGAAACTGTCAAAATATTTATCAATTTTACTAATATAATTTCCAGCTTTTATTTGTTCTATATCTTCTTCTATTATTTCTTTATTTGCATTATCTTTTTTTATTTTATCGCAGATTTCTTCTATCCCTTTCTCTAGCACATATTCATGAGCAGGATATATAATTACATTTTCTTTTGTATTAATTGATCTTTGTGTAGAAATATTAAAGTCACGAATAGAGTCTATCTCATCTCCCCAAAACTCAATTCTTATTCCTGTTTTATAACTAATTGAAATATCAACAATTCCGCCTCTTATACTAAATTGTCCTCTTCCTTCAATCAATTCACATCTGGTATATCCAAGTTCTACTAATTTTTGTTTTAATTTGTCTAAATTGAAACTATCTCCTATCTTAAATTTTAGTTTATTTTTATATAGTTTATCTTTTGCTGGTAATTTTTGCATTATTGCTTCTATGGTTGTTACTACAATTAAATTTCTTTTTGATTGTATTTCATTTAATGTCTCTATTCTTCTATATGGCAAATCTTTACTTTCTGCAATATAATCATATGTAACTATTTCTTTTTTTGGAAATAATACAACATTCTCTGTAAAATATTTGACATTTTCATATATTTTCTTAGCTTGTATTTCGTTATAAGTAATAATACAAATTGGCTTTTTTCCAAATTGATTTATAGCTGTTTCAATTTGCACTGCTCCCACGTCATTTAAGCCCGATATTGCTATCGGACTTTGTTTATTTTCTATTTGATTTAGTAATTCTTTAAACTTTTGGCTTTTTCCAAGCTCTCCTAATATTTGATTCATTTTTTTCTCCTAGCATAACACTTTAGATGTTTTATATTATACTACACTTTTTATAAAAAATAAAGTACTTCATTATGAAGCACTTTTTTGCTCTGTTATTTCTTCTTTTTTCTTATCTACTACTTTTTTTGACTCTTTGCCCATTTCAAAAAGAATCCATGCACAATAAGCAATAAAAAATATTCCTGCTATCATATTTGCAACATTAAATGTTAGCATATAAAGTAATCCTGTTAATACTCCTATAATTGCTCCTGATTTTTTCTTATTTAATGATAAAAGCATATATGCTAAAATTAATATAAGAAGTCCTACTGCAATAAATGATGTTTCTAACTTTGATAGTTGATTATATAAATTTGGTCTAAGTCCTACTACATCGATAAGTGCTAATGCTTGTAATGTAAGTAAAATAACTCCCCAAATTACTACAACTGACTTGTATTTTTTCTCGTTCATTTTTCATTCTCCTTTCTTTTGTATACAAATTTTATATCAAATTGTTAATATTTTGTCAATTATTTGACATTATTTTTTCTATATTTTTACTACTAATCTATCAAATTTTGAATAAATATACTTTTCTAGTTTTCCCATAAATTCTTTAGGCTCTATTTCTTTCTTTGCTACCATATCTAATCCTTTCTCCCAGCTGGCTGTTAATTTAGGATTTAACATATCTGGCATTGATTGATATACAATATCATAAATTAATTCACCTTTTTTAGTAGGTGTAATAATCTGAGTTTTTGTATTAATTTCTATGTATTTTATTTTTTCAAGTTTTTTCATTATTTCTGCCCTTGTAGCACTTGTTCCAATGCCTGCACCTTTTATTTGCTCTCTTAATTCTTCTTCCTCTATTAGCTTTCCTGCATTTTCCATTGCCAATATAATAGAACCTGAATTATATCTAGTTGGTGGAGATGTTTCTGCTTCTTTTAATTCAAAGTTTCTAATCTCTACTTCCTGTCCTTTTTTTAAATTTTTTAAGATTTCTAAATCATTTTGTTTTCCTTCTTCCTGTGAATTATCCACTTTTTCTCCATTTTTTGTTGATTTCTTTTCTTCCGGTTTTAATATTTCTAAAAATCCTTTATTTATACAAACTTTCCCACTACAATTGAAGGTTTCTATCGTCTTTTCATCTTCTATCTCAACTGTTACCTGAATTTTATTATATTCTGCTGGTGGATAAAAAATAGCTAAAAATCTTGATACTATTACTTTATATACTTTTTTGTGTAATTCTGGTAAATTATTATAGTTTTCATATCCTTGACCAGTTGGAATAATAGCATAATGGTCTGTTATTTTACTATCATTTACATATTTGGTTTTTATTATATTAGTAGAATATTTTTCATCCACCATTTTTCTTATATATCCTTGCACTTCTTCATCTTTATATCCTCTAGCTATTCCATTTAAGTTCTTTGTAATTTCTTTTGCTACTGCTGTGGAAAGTACTCTAGCATCTGTCCTTGGATAAGTTACTAATTTTTTTTCATATAAATTTTGTATTATTTCTAGCGTCTCATCTGGTTTTATCTTAAATCTTTTAGTACATTGATTTTGTATTTCAGCTAAGTTAAATAATAATGGTGCATTTTCTTTTTGTTTTGATTTTTTTAAATTTGCTATTTTCGCTATTTTGCCTTGAATACTTTGTATAAATTGTTTTGCATCATCCTCTTTTTTAAATCCTGATTCATTGTACAATTTATTTGATTCAAACATTTTTGATCTTTCTGTTGATTTCCACTCAGCTTGAAAAGATGATTGTTCATCTCCAAATTCTCCGAATAATTTTATAATACTTTGTTTTTACAAAGTTTCTAATTTCTCTTTCTCTTGCAACGATCATACCTAGGACACAAGTCATAACACGTCCTACTGAAATAGAAGCTCTTTCTTCATTTATTTTACTTGCTAAATTTCTTCCATATATAATTGACAATAATCTTGAAAAATTAATTCCTATTAAATAATCCTCTTTAGCTCTTAAATATGCACTATCTGATAAACTATCATATTCAGATAAATCTTTTGCTTCTCTAATACCTCTTAAAATTTCTTCTTCTGTTTGTGAATCAATCCATACTCTTTTCATTTTTGCATTTGGATTAGGGTGTGCCATCATAAATACTAATCTTTGAATATATTCTCCCTCTCTTCCTGAATCTCCTGCATTATAAATTTCTTCTATATCTTCTCTTTGCATTAGTCCTTTAACTATATTAAATTGATTTTCTACTTGAGGTATAATTTCATATTTCCAATCTGAAGGGATAAATGGTAATGTGTCTAATCTCCAAAATTTTAGTTTTTCATCATATTTTTCTGGGTAGCTCATAGTTACTAAATGTCCTACACACCATGTAATTATCCATTTTTCTGATTCTAAATATCCATTTCTTCGATTAGTTGTTATTTTTAGCGCTTTTGCAAATTCCATTGCAACTGATGGTTTTTCGGTTATTAATAATTTTTTGCCCAATTTTATCATCCTTTATTTTGTTTTTTCTTTTATATATTTTTTTGCTGTATCATAAATTAAATTATATCTTTTCATTGTGTCATTATCAGTAAATGTATGTCTTTTATAGATTTTATCTAAATATTGTTTATTATTAACATATTCATAACTAAAGTTAAAATTAAAATCATAAATATATGCAAAATGTGCGATTACCCTGTCTACATTGGTTTGTATTTTTTTATAATCAAGTAATTTCATTTGCATAAATTCTTCATAAATTTTATCTGCTATTTTTTAATCTGATATATCATCTTTGTTAAAGACTGTCCTTTTTTCTTCAAAAGTCATAATATAAAGTATATCTATTTTATCAGCATCTCTAATAATTTTTGAATGAAGTAATTCTTTTGGATTTAGCCCTTTTTCTATTTCTTTTCTATTATGATTTAAAATTGCTTTTTTTATAATTTCGTCATATTTCGCAGATTCTATAAAATTTCTTATTTTTCCCTGTTTGAATAAAATTTCTACTCCAAGTTTACCATGATCAATGCTATCTTTATCTGAAAAAGTATTGTATTGCTTTATTTGTTCAAATCTTCCTATATCATGTAACAAACCTATTAACTTTGCTAATTCTATGTTTTCTTTATCTAAATTTAAATTTTCTGATATTATCCCTGATATTTCTGAAACCCTTTTAATATGTTCTATTTTTAAAGCAATCTTTTTATCCTCTGAGTTATAATTTTTAACATACTTATCAAATTCCTCATTAGCTTTTTTTAAATCTATCACGTTTCCACCTCTTTCAACGCATTGTATCATTTTTCATTTTTTTATTCAAGAGTCTGTTTCTTATTTTATGAGATGTTCATGGATCCTTTTGATCAAACAGCTCCTTGGTCTATGGAAAGTATTAGAGGTTGTGCAAAATTTTTAGATAGAGTTTGGAATTTACAAACAATATTAATCGATGGAAATGAATATTCTGCTAAATTTGAACAAATGATGCATAGAGCTATAAAAAAAGTTTCTTCTGATATTGAAGATATGAAATTTAATACTTGTATTTCTACCTTTATGACAATGGTTAATGAATTTTATAAAGAAAAATCAATTAACAAAGTTGAATTTAAAACATTTTTGCAATTATTAAATCCTTTTGCTCCACATATGACTGAGGAATTACTACATACTGTACTTGGTGAGTCAAATGATTTTGCTTATATGGATTGGCCTGAATATGACGTATCTAAGACTATTGCTAATGAAATAACATTGCCTATTCAATTCAATGGAAAATTAAAAGGAACTGTTCAAATTCTACTTAATGAAGATGAAACTTCGGTTAAAGAAAAAGTTCATAATGTTGTTGATTTAAAACTTAATGGAAGAAATATTATTAAAGAAATATATGTAAAAAATAAAATTTATAATATTGTTGTAAAATAATAAATTTCGTCACTATGCCTATTTATTATTTTTTCGTGATTATCTAATTTTTGCTCAATTCCGTCTATCTTTTGGTCATGCACTTTAAATGCATCAAATAAAATTTGTAGTTTTTCTCCATGTTCTACTTCAATTTTAGCTACTGTTTTACTTATTTTTCGTAATTCAATTTTTATTTTTTCCATTTTTTCTTGTTATTTTATTTTTTGTAACTAAACTGTAATTAATATTTAATATTTCTGAAATACATTTACTTGTTATTTATAGTATAATATTGTTATATAATTAAGGAGAATAATAAATGAGCGTAGAATCAGATTTAAAAAAAGATGGAATTATAATTACAAATAAATTAGATACTTTAAAAATAAATTCGATTGCAAGAAATGTTGCTGTAAAAATATGTGATACATTTCCTCAATTTTGCTTAAACCAAAATGAACTTTTTATTAAACTGTCTAGATTAAATATGTACAAAGCTAATATGCCAGATGGAATGGCTGAGGCTAACTATTTTTATAAAAATTCTTCTATTTATTTTAATGAACACATCCAAGATGAAGATTTAGAAGAATTTGCTATTCATGAGTGTATTCACTATATTCAAGAAGTAAAAGACAAAAAAAATTATTTAATTAGAATGGGACTTTGTGATTATACAGAATTTAAAATATACGGATTAGGACTAAATGAAGCCTCTGTACAACTTATGGCTTCAAAAATTAATGGTATTCCTAGAGATTTCGTTAAATATTTTGGAATTAGTTTTGAAACAATTAGTCCTTCTTATTATCCTTTAGAATGTTGTCTTGTAAATCAAATGGCTTATATTACTGGTGAAGATGTTTTATTTGAGAGTACAATAAATAGTAATGATAATTTCAAAAAGAAATTTGCTGATTTAACATCTCCTAAAATTTTTATGACAATACAAAATGCTATTGATGATATTTTAAATGATGAAGAATCTATTATAAAACTCAATAATAAAATTGCGCGGTGTATCTGACAGAAATAAAAAAATTGATGGAATGTTAAAAAAGATTGATGAATTAAAAAGTGAGATAATGTTAACTTTTATGAGAACTCAAAATCTAATTATTTCAAGTTATTTTGATAAAGCATTTGAAAATATTAGTAATTTGGAAGAAGTCGAAAATTATAGAAGAAAATTATATACTTTTAAAGATTATTTGGGTTGTACTGAAGGATATACATTTTTTAATGATTACTATGTAAATAAAATGGAACAATTAGAAAATAAATATAATGCTTTAGAGAATGGCAATGTTGAAAATGCAATTAAACTTATTACTAAAAAGGAAAGTAAAATAATATCATTTTTTAAGGCTCTAAAAAAATTAATTTTTGGTGAAAAAAATGTTACTGAAAAAATAAATTAATGTTCACTTTAAAGTGAACATTAATTTATTTTATTTTTTCTATAATTTTATTTGCAGCTTCTCTTCCTGAATATGCTGCCCATGCAACAGTTTTTCTAATACCTGCTAAATCTCCACATGCATATATTTTTGAATCTGAAGTTTGGTAATTCTCATCTATTTTAATATTTCCCCATTTATCCAATTTAAGCCCTAATTTTTGAACAAATGTTGCAGGTTCAGAACCTAAAGCCATTACAATATAATCCATACTAATTTTATAATTACTATTTTCAATATTTACTGGTACAAGCCTTGTTTCACTATCTTTTTGAATTAATTCTGTTTTTATAAGTTCTAATTCCTTAACTTTATCATTTCCTATTATTTTTAAAATATTATTTTGAAATAAAAATTTAATACCTTCATCCATTGCATCTTTAATCTCTTTATCTTCGGCAGGCATTTGTTCTCTAGCTCTTCTATATATTACTGTAACTTCTTTTGCTCCTAGTCTCTTTATCGTTCTAGCACAATCCATAGCAACATTACCTCCACCAATTACAGCAACATTCATTCCTTTATAATTAGGATGTCTATTATATTCTAATAGCTCGTTTCCTCCAAAAACTCCTTGCAATTTTTCTCCTTCTACTCCCATTTTACAAGAAACATTGGCTCCAAATCCTAAAAGTATAGCATCATATTCTTCTTTTAAATCTTCTAAATTTAAATTTTTTCCTAATTCTTGATTATATTTTACCTCTATTCCTAACTCTAAAATGTTATTAATAGTCTTTTTTACTTCTTGTTTTGGTAATCTAAATTCTGGAATTCCATATATTAAAAGACCACCTAAATAACTATATTTTTCATATATAGTAACTTTAATACCGCTTTTGGCCAAAAAAGCACTAGCTGTTAAACCTGATGGTCCACCTCCAATTACAGCAACTCTTTTCTGTTCATTTTCTTTCTTATTTTGATTTATTTGTTTTTCCCAACATTTCTTTAAAGTTACTCCTTTTTCCATAGCTTGTTCAAATACAAATGATTCTAATTTTCCAATTGAAACCGGTTCACCTTTTATCCCTCTTATACATGATCCTTGACATTGCTTGAAATGTGGACATATTTTTCCGCAAACCCCTGGCAATACTGTTGTCTCACTTAAAATCTCATATGCCTTTTCGTAATTTTCTTTTTTTATTTGTTGAATAAATTCAGGTATATTATTACTTAATGGACAGCCTTTTTTTGAACATGGTTTAACCTTACAATTCAAACAGTAATTTGCTTCATCTCTTATTTTTTGAATTTCCTGCATTTTTTACTTCTCCTTTAGTAATCCTATATTTTTATGTGTATATTTTATAATAAATTTATAAATTATTCAATTTTACTGACTACTTGTTTAATTCTTCTAAAACTAGCTGCAAATCTTTAATAAAATCTATTTTCTTTGTTTCATCTCTTAATAATGCAGCTGGATGCCATGTAGGCATATATTTTATTTCCTTTTTTTCTACCCATTTTCCTCTAGATGCTGTAATTCCATATTCCTTTCCTAAAATATGTTTTAAGGCTACACTACCGCAAAAGAACTATAATTTCTGGTCTTACTAATATTACCTGATTTCTTAAATAATTCATACAAGCCATACATTCATCTTCTTCTGGGTTACGGTTTGCTGGTGGTCTACATTTTACAATATTTGCAATATAAACTTCTTCTCTTTTTATACCTAAAGTCTGAAACGCCATATTCATTAGCTTACCCGCTTTACCTACAAATGGTTCTCCGTAATCTATCCTCATCTGCTCCAGGTCCTTCTCCAATAAACATAAGTCTAGCATCTTTTTTTCCCACACCAAAAACTATATTCTGTCTTGTTTTATATAATTTACATTTATTACAACCTTTTATTGACTCTTCTAATTCTTCAAATGTATTATACATATTTTTGCTCCCTTTATTTCTTTTTTACTATTTTACACATGATTCTATTAATTCTATTTTTACTGTTTTGTTTGTATCAATTTTTGCTTTTGTACCTATTGGAATTACAGTTTTTGTTTCTATATGTCCAAAATTATTTGATTTTATAATCGGAAAAGTATAGTCATTTTCAACAACATCTAAAAGTATTTTTTCCAATGTTATTCCACTTTCATGTTCATAATTTCCAAGCCAGATTCCCTTTATTTTATCAAATACTTTATTTTGTCTCATATAATATAAATAATTGCTTATAAATGCTGGTTCACTTTCATAACCCAAATCTTCCAAAAATAGTATTTTATCTGTAAAATCAATCTTATATTTTCCATCCACTAATCCTTTTGTAAGACTTAAATTTCCACCAATTAATTCTCCTTCTGAACTTCCATCTTTAATTGTTTTATATCCACTTTTTTCTCTTCCTATTTCTAAACTTCCTTCTACAAATCTTTTTATGATTTCTTTGTAGCTATAATCCGTTTCATCTGTGGCAATTGTCTTAAAATTTGTTCCACTAAAAGTAACTAAACCCGTCTTTGAAAAAATCATATTAGTTAATGACGTAATATCACTATATCCGCAAACTATCTTTGGATTATTTTTTATCACATTATAATCTAAATATTCAAAAACAGAATTAGAATTATTTCCTCCTTTTGCACACCATATCATTTTTACATCTTTATCTTGAAACATATCATTAATATCCTCTGCCTTTTCTTTTGCTGTTGCACTATAACCACAAGTATTAGAAAATAGATTTTTTGAGAACTTAACTTTAAATCCATCTTTTTCTAATATTTCTCTAGCTCTCATTATTCCCTCAATATTTTTTCCAATAATAGGATCAGAAGGTGCTACTACTCCTATAGTATCTCCTATTTCTAATTTTCTTGGTATTATCATCTTAATTCCTCCTTTGAGACAAGAGGGACAGGTCTTATTTGTCTCATTTTTTATCCGCCTCATTTTTCGACATTTTTCTACTTAATTCATGAGACAAATAAGACCTGTCCCTCTTGTCTCAATTCAAACTAATTAGTGCTGTATTTAAACCGTAGCCCTTTTTTTCTACTCTATAAGAATGAATTAGGTCTGAATTACATACACTACAAATTCCGCTATCTATTATATTTTCTTTTTTTAGTCCTTGTTTTTCTAATATCATTTCATTTATTAAAACAGTATCAATATTCCATTTGGCATTTGGTATTTTTTCTTCTATTATATTATTTAGATTTTCTAAATCTTTAAATTCATTTTCAAACATATCTTTTACATCTTTTTCTACTTCAAAGTGACATTTTCTAATACTTGGACAAATGCAACAAATAATATCTTTGGGATTACATTCAAATTCTTTTATCATTTTTTCTACAGTTTTTACTGCTATTCTTTGTATTGTTCCTTTCCAGCCAGAGTGTGTATTTGCTATTACTTTTTTTACTGGATCAAAAAATAATAATAGAATACAATCTGCATTTGTAGTAGAAAGAATGATATTTTTTTTGTTTGTTATTAAGCCATCTGTCTTATAATATTTTTCTAAATTAAAATCAGGTTCTGCCGTTTTTATTTTCTTTTCTACTATTTTAACACAATTTGTATGTTCCTGGTTTGTTTTTACTAAATTAATGTAATTACAATTAATTGAACTACATATTTCTTTATAGCTTTTAATTGCTGCTTCATATTCTTGTTCTGGTAATTTCTCTTTATTTATAGTTGAAGTTCTAAAATTCAATTTTGTTCCTAAAGAATATGCATGGTTTATGACATCTTTATATTCTAACAATTTTCTAAATTGTAGAAATTCTGTGTCTCCTTTTTTTATGTGTATAACATTTCGGTTTGATAAATCCATTTTATTCCTCCAAGTTCTTTTTCATTTTTAGTAAAATTTCATCTTTTGATTTTTGTTCTATATAATTATATGTATTGTTTTCCTGTCTCGAATTAAATCCACAAACAGATTTATATTCGCAATATTGACATGGGGTTTTTCCTTTTTTATAATATGGTTTTAAATCAATATTTCCACTCAATATTTCTTTTGAAATATCTTTTATTGTCTTATAAATATACTCTTGCAGGGTCCTAAATTCCTCTGCTTTTACTCCATTTGTCCACTTTTCATTAATTGTTCCTGAAGTTGTTAATGCTGCTGGTACTAGTTTGGAGTTTCCTGTTTTTAAGGTATTATCATTCATCTTAATTATTTTAACATCTGCAATAATTAATCCCTTCATTTTGAAATTTTTTCTGATAGTTTCTTCTATTTCATCTTCTGTCATTTTTTTATCTGCTTTTACCATTTGTTCTAGCAAAGAAAAATAAAAGACTCCAGCTGGCATAATATCTTCTTCTCTGCAAATAGCATCTGTATATGTTAAAAGTTGTATTTGTAATCCTGCATACACCTCATTTAAATCTATGTTTTTAGCAGATGACTTATAATCAATAATTCTTAAATATTTTCCATCTTCATTTTTCGATGTATCTATTCTATCTATTTTTCCTGTTATTTCTACTTTTTTTCCTTCTCCTATTTCTAGTACAATTGGTTTATATCTACCATTTTTTCCAAATTCTACTTCTGTTCCTTCTATACTAAAATCACTATAGATAATTGTTTCTATAATATACTTAAGTGCTTTGCTAACAATTTTTTTTAATCTTCTTACTAAAACTTTATATTTTGCAGTAGCTGTAAAAATATAATTTTTGCTCATTTTTAAGTTATTTTCAATTATCTCGAAAACAATTTTTGTTATCTGTTCCTCTTCTAATTCTGCTAAACTCAATCCTTCTTGTCGTACATATTCAAAGAACTCATCTATCGTTTCATGCATAAAAGAACCTGTATTAAAACTTTGTATTTTTAGTTGTTCTTTTTCTTTTAGCTTTAAACCATATTGTAAATAGTATGAAAATGGGCAACTTCTATATTTTTCAAGTCTTGATATACTTGTACTTAATGTATTTCCATATAATTTTTCCAAATTTTCTTTTTTTATCTTCTCTGGTAAATTAGTATATTCTAAACCTTTTAAATCTGCTTCTAGTTTTTTATTCCAATCACTTTGTGATTTATAATATTGATATATATAATACCATACATCATCAATTTTTTCTTTATTTCTTAACCTTGATATATTTTCTATTAGTTGTTCATATGTACTTATTTTATTTTCTACTTTATATTCTTTATAGATTACATCACTTTTTTCTTGTAACTTTGGATACATCTTTTTTATTTTTCCAATTAATATTGACGGTCTTAATGATTTACCATCACAATCTGAAGACACATAAGATAAATAAATCTGATTTTCTGCAGTTGTAAATGCTTTATATATATTAAAATTATCTTCATATAATTTGTCTAATGTACTTTTAGCAAGTTCTATTCCTTCCTGTTTTAAATATTCTCTATCTGCATCATTAAAAAATCCCTCATCTTTATTTACACTTGGAAAGCTTCCATCATTTACTCCTATAATAAACACTGTATTTACTTTATGACTTCTTGATCTATCTACATCTCCTAATATGACTTGATCTTGTGTTCCAGGTATTTTTCCTAATCCACTATTTTTTAGACCTATTTTTAATATTTTACTGTATTGATCTATCGTCATTTTTTCATTTTTAAATATAATAATAATCTCATCTAAAATATCCAATATTGTCTTGTAACTTGTCTTGTATTCATTTGCTAAATCTAGTAATTTTTTATCTTCTAATTTCTTTATTTTTATTGCAATCTTTTCCTCTAATTTTTGCTCTTGTAAGAATTGATATAACTCTCTTGTTATATTCTCTGCTGATTTATCAG
>UMDG01011573.1_pt1 | contig 18776 bp, 18 predicted proteins | sample 1964431 | NCBI WGS metagenome assembly UMDG01 (sample SAMEA4835988, study PRJEB28245) | human gut metagenome | biome: gut microbiome; material: fecal sample | place: Denmark | collected 2008 | reverse complement strand
TGGATTATGCGCAGGCGCACGCCGTTGTCGACCCCGGGCGGACGGAACAGCCTCTCAAGAAGAGCAAGGCGCAGCTGATCCGCCGTCTGGACGACTATGACCGCTGGCTGGGGCACCTCCCCGCATCGGCCGGCAGCAACGGGTAGCCCCGCACGGAACTGCCCGCAGAATTACCCCGCACGCGGTGCGCACGACCGCTCCCGGATGAGTCCCGGAGCCTCTGGCGTCGCCCGCGCAGAGCTCCGCAAAAACGATTTATCCCTATTCGTTTATGCTATACATCCTATCTTTTCTGATTGCGCTGTTGAGCGTCCGCTGGATCCATCCGCGCCTCGTATAGATCGCCCTCGACAAGAACATTGTCGACAATCCCAACGCGCGCAAGCTGCAACGCAAACCCACGCCCGTGCTGGGCGGTATCGCCGTCTTCTTCGGATCGGTTATCGGGCTGGGGATTGCCGGCATCGGCTGTGACTGTTCCGAACTGTTCATCGTTGTCGTGGCGATGATGATCATGCTCTACACCGGAACGCTGGACGATATTCTGGACCTTTCGCCGGGGCTTCGCTTCCTGGTCGAGATCGGTACGGTATTGCTGCTGATCTTCGTCGGAGACTACAGCCTGAACGATTTCCACGGATTGTGGGGTATCAACCAGATTCCGCGCTGGGCAGCCATTCCGCTGACGGTCTTTGCGGTCGTGGGGATCATCAACGCCATCAACCTGATTGACGGCGTGGACGGACTCTCGTCGGGGTACTGCATCCTGACGAATCTGCTCTTTGGGGTGATGTTCTGGTACGTGGGGGATCGGGTGATGGCCATGCTGGCGGTAGTGGCGGCCGGTTCGCTGATTCCGTTCTTCTTTCACAACGTCTTCGGCAAGAGTTCGAAGATGTTCATCGGCGACGGCGGAACGCTGGTCATGGGAATCGTCATATCGGTCTTCGTGATGCGGATTCTGGAGCACGGTTCGCTGAGCAAGGTGTATGATGCGGCCAATATCGGGCTGGTTCCCTTTACGCTGGCGGTGCTGTCTGTCCCGGTTTTCGATACGCTGCGAGTGATGACGACGCGCATTCTGAAGCGCAAGTCGCCGTTCCATCCCGACAAGACGCACCTGCACCACATGTTCATCCGCCTGGGTTGCTCGCATGCCGCGACGACGCTTGCGATCGTGACGCTGAACTTCTTTGTGGTGCTGTGCTGGTGGATCAGCTACATGGCGGGCTGCTCGATCAACGTACAGCTGTATATCGTGCTGGTGCTGAGCATCCTGATTACGTTCGGACTTTATAACTTCATGGAGTGGCACATCCGCCACAAGACGCATCTGGTGCTCATCCTTCACCGCATTGGTTATCGCACGCATCTCAATCGTACGGGTATCTTCTTCTGGCTGCAGAAGAAAATGGATCGGATGTAAATCTTAATTCTAAATGTCGCAACTTTCTTAATAAAGATGACAAGTCAGGTAAAAAAAGTTCCCGAACTAGACACCATGAAATTTTATGGAATATTGTTCGTGGTTCTGGGACATGTTGCTATGATGTACACAAGATCGTCGATAATGCCTCATTTTACGGATTTGTCTCCTTTTATGATCGGTATTAAAAACGTTATTTATGCATTTCATATGCCCATGTTTATATTTATTAGTGGATGCATATTTGCGTTTCAATTAGAAATATTACATCGCAACATCACGTATAAAAGCCTTTTAAAGTCGAAAATTAGACGTTTGTTGGTCCCTTTTTTTACGATAGGATTCTTTTGGGTATTGCCAGTTATGGCTTTATTGGGATTAAGAGATCCTATTCATTACGCTATAGATGGCTTTGTTCTGGCAATAGATCCGCGACATCTTTGGTACGTATTGATGTTATTCTGGTCATTTCTCATATTTTTTATTTTGCGTGCATTTTGTCTTCGTTGTGGAATTAGCCAATTATGGATTGGAACTTTTGCTATAATTCTATATGTAGCATATCAATACCCCAATATGAGAATGCCCTATTTCCAAATAGGATCTGTTATGAATTATTTTATATGGTTTGTATTGGGGTATTTTTTTATGCTATATAAAGCAAAGGCATGGTATGTGTCGTTCGGTGCATTTTTTTTAAGCCTTTGGGCTATAATTGGGGATATATTTTTATTTGATCATTTACTTCCAAGTAGTCTTGTTAAAGTCGCCTTTGCAATTGATGGAATTACGATAATGTATTTTATTTCTAAAAATTTATCAGAAAGGATTACCCGGACGAACTTATATTCAGAAATCGTGAAAAATTCGTTCGGAATTTATTTATTCCATCCAATGATTATATATATAATATATTATAGTATAGGATCTTTGTCGGTATGGCCAATTAATCCAATTATAACTTCGCTTTTGGTCTTTTGTGTTAGTGTTTTGATGTCTGTATTACTTACGATATTAGTTCGTAGAATTCATCTTAGTCTCATCATAGGTGAATGATGAATACCTTAAATTGTTGTGATGGAATCTGATAATAATAGTCGAATAGCAAAAAATACCATTATTCTTTACTTACGCATGATATTTATATTATGCGTAGGTTTATTTACTAGTAGGATAATTCTTAATACCCTTGGTGTTGAAGATTATGGTATCTACAATGTCGTAGGTGGATTTGTTACGATATTTACATTTCTTAATGGATCAATGTCTACGGCTACACAACGTTTTATCACATTTGAATTAGCACGCGGAAAATTGAATCGCCAGAGAGCAACATTCTCGACTGCGATTATTATTCATTTATCATTAGCAACTATAATCTTTATATTGGCAGAATCTATTGGATTATGGTTTGTTTATAATAAACTGGTTATACCGGAGGCCCGGTTTTATGCGGCAGTTTGGGTGTACCAATTTTCGATAGCATCATGTTGTTTATCAATTATTTCATTGCCTTACAATGCCATGATTATCGCCCATGAGAACATGTCTGCATTCGCGTATATTTCTATCTTTGATGCAATTTTTAAATTAATCATAGTATATAGTTTGTTGATTGTTCCTTGGGATAAACTCATTGTTTATTCTGCATTATTATTTGTTGTCCAATTATTGGATCGTATCATTTATGGTGTGTATTGTCACCGCCATTTTGCTGAGGCTCGCTTTAATTGGACTTTTAACGGTTCCATCTTTAAAGAAATGGGAAATATTGCAGGTTGGAGCGTTTTTGGAAATTTAGCCGGCGTGTGTTACACACAGGGTTTAAATATATTGCTGAATATGTTTTATGGACCAGCAGTTAATGCGGCTAGAGGCGTTGCTGTTACTGTGCAGGGTGTAGTTCTTGGTTTTGTTAATAATTTTCAAATGGCACTTAACCCTCAAATCACAAAGGCATATGCAGTTAATAATCTTCACCGAATGTATTCTTTAATCTATGCTAGTTCTAAGATATCTTTCTTTCTTCTATTCTTAATTACTTTACCAATTATTATTGAGACCAATACAATCTTGACAATTTGGCTTAAAGTCGTTCCTGAACATACAGTATGGTTTCTTCGTTTGACATTATGCATAATGTTGATTGAAACATTGGCAAATCCTCTTATGATATCGTCGCAGGCTTCGGGAAGAGTTAAGGTCTATCAAAGTGTTGTCGGAGGTTTATTATTGCTGATTTTACCTATTGCATATATTGTTTTAAGGTGTGGTGCGAATCCCGAAAGTGTATTTGTTGTTCATTTGATTGTTGCTGGTATTGCTCAATGCGCAAGATTATTCATCGTCGGAAAAATAATTAATATGCCATTGAGAGGCTATCTTAAAACTGTGGTATGGCGAATAGGTATAGTAAGCTTGTTGTCGGTAATTTTTTCGTGTTTTTTAGCTAAGCTATTCCCTAATACGACAATGTGTTCATTATGTGTAATGGTTTTGATATTTATTGTCAATTTAGGAATTATCTCATCCTTCGGATTAATGAAAAATGAGAGGTCTATGTTGATTAATAAAATCATGAATATGATTCACAAAACTTCTCGTTATGCATAATCTATTTATAATATTCATAGAGCATCTCAAATTACTTTTGCATCCTGTGATTATTAATGCTTTCATATTTTATGATGGAAAGGGGAACGTATGTCATAAAAATTGGGGAGATGATCTGAACTATTATTTTTTGAAAGATATTATTAAACGACCAATAATTCTTCTCAACAGAACATCATTGGCTTTTCGTTTGAATTTTAGAAATTATTTGATTATCGGATCGACTATTGATATGTTATGTCGTCGTAATACAGAAGTATGGGGAGCAGGTATTATTAGCGAAAATTCTCTTTTAAAAGAAAAGCCCTCAAAGGTATATGCAGTCCGAGGCCCTTTAACTCGGCAACGTCTTATTAAAGAAGGGATTGACTGTCCTGAAATATATGGTGATCCTGCATTATTAATTCCATATTATTATAGACCAAAGGTGACGAAAAAGTATCAATACGGTTTTGTCTCTCATGTGTCTAATATTGATGAACTTAAAGAAATGCAAATAGATGGTGTCTATTTGTATAATTATCCCAGTATTTTAGTGATAGACTTGAACAATTATAGACATTGGCATGATATAATAGATCAAATATGTAGTTGTCAAGCTATCTTATCATCGTCTTTACATGGATTGATTATAGCAGAAGCATATCATATACCCAATGTTTGGATTGAATTCGGTAATCCATTAATTGGCGGTCATTTTAAGTTCCATGATTTTTTTCAGTCCATTCATCAGGATCGAGATACCCCATTATCTATTGTAAATAAAACATTGTCAACTCAAATTATTAATGAAGAAATAAAAAAATGGAGGCAGGGAACAATAGATCTACATCCATTATTGAGAGCTTGTCCATTTGCAATTAGAGTACCAAAACTAGAAGGATAAAGATGTCAAAATGTAATATACTTTTCTATACATATGGTAAAGTCCATTCTACTAAAGGAGGAACAGAACGAACGACCATATCAGTAGCTAACGGATTGATCCAAAATTATAAGTGTCGATGTTTTTCTCTTTTTGAGGTTCCTGCAGATACAAAACAAGAGCCTTGTTTTATTGCTGAATATCAATGGAGTCCTTCTTCTGACAGGATTCAAAATGAGAGGTTTATTCGAAATCTTGTTATTGAGAATCAAATCAATTATATTATTGATCAAGGGGCTTTCGTTCATGTTAAACTTTTTAAGGACGCGATTGACGGTTTAAACTGTAAGATTATTCTTGCCCATCATTTTGAACCTGGGATAGAGACTAAATTCTTTACATTTAATAGAGTCTTGTCTCGTTTTGGTCAGATTGTTTCCGTACGAGACTTATGTAAATGGATATTGCATATAATTTTATATCCGTATCTGTGGTTTAAATATAGAAAAACGTTATCTCATTCATATTTTGAAGCTTACCAATATGCAGATAGAGTCGTTCTTCTTTCTCAGAGTTTTATCAAGCAATATCAGAGTTTTGGCAAGTTTAGAGATGAGAAAAACTTTTCAGTCATCCATAATGCTTTATCTTTTAATGAATACCTTACTATTGATGATGTAAAAAAAAAGAAGCCCGTAATACTTATTGTTTCTCGGTTTGATGAAAAATTGAAGAGATTGTTGTTAGCATTACGGATATGGCAGGAAATTAAACAGTCACCGATAGCTAATGATTGGTGTTTAAAGATTGTGGGGCATGGAAAGGATCTTAAATTGTATCAAAATTATATTGCGAAAAAGAAGATCCATGATGTTTATTTATTAGGACGCCAAGATCCTAAGCCATATTATAAAGAGGCTTCGATCTTTTTTATGACCTCGGTAAGTGAATCATGGGGACTGACATTAACGGAAGCACAACAATTTGGAGTCGTTCCTGTTGCATTCAATACTTATGCTTCATTAACTGATATTGTAACGGACGAAGAAGATGGAATTATCATCCGTGAAGGTGAAATAGGGCGATATGTTAACTCCACACTGGAGTTAATGAGAAATACACGAAAACGTCAAGCAATGGCCGTCCAAGGTATTCATAACTGTCAACGATTTTCACAAGATAAGATAGCTAAAGACTGGTGGCTCTTATTGAATAATTTATAGTTTAACGACTTTTATTGTTATAAATATGATAAATGTTTTATATGTCACTTTTGCATCAAAAAATTTTGATGGAGCGACATATTCGCTAATGGATCTTATTCGATCTGTAAGAAGTCACGTTTATCCGATTGTCTTATTACGATCAAAGGGTTGTGTATATGATTATTTCAAGGAGAATAATGTAGAATGTATAGTGTGCGATTTCGAGGAAGATTTATGTGGAAAACCTCGAAAAATTCATCAGTATGTAAAATATATTTTACGATATATTCCTAAATATATTCGTTATGTTGTTAAGAACCGCAAGTGTGTAAGATTTGTCGCGGACCAGTTAAAAGATCGGAATATCCAAATTGTCCATACCAATAATAGTGTCCTTACGGTTGGTTATGATATTGCTCAAAGAATGCATGCGAAACATGTTTGGCATTTAAGAGGATTTATGGATTTGGATTTTGGCTGGATGCCTTTTCGGGGTTGGAAGAATCTTAAACAATTAGTCTCGAATTCCTCTGCGGCCATCGGTATTACAAAAGCAGTTTTGGAACATTACATAGCATCGAATCGGGCAAATGCATATGCGGTATTTGATGCTGTTAGGAGTAAACAGGACATTTGCTATGATCCTTTGAAGGAGAAATATTTCTTGTTTTGTTCCGTCTTTTTAACCAAACGCAAGGGTTGTGAGTTTGCTATCAAAGCTTTCGCCTTATCAAATCTTGCGGCTAAGGGGTATAGACTTCGTGTTATAGGAGTGGCAAATGAAAAATATCAAAATAAACTGCATCGTCTTGTTTGTGAATGTGGTGTCTCAGACTATGTTGATTTCATCGGTCAGACGGATAATGTAAAAGACCATATGCAGAAAGCGACAGCGTTTCTTATGTGCTCAGAAAATGAGGGCCTTGGACGAGTTTCAATCGAAGCTATGTTTTATGGGTGTTTGGTGATTGGCCGAAATTCGGGAGGAACGAAAGAGTTTATTATCAATAAAAAAACAGGATTTCTCTTCGATAATATAAATGAATGTTCGCAGGCTATGCAGTTGGCTGCTGGGGATGATGTGACTGGTATCATAATCAGAGCTCAAGATTTTGCGCGTGATCACTTCTCGATAGAGAATTATGGAGAAAAGATACTCAAAATATATGCAAAAGTATTGAATAAGAATCTATAAGATTATGAAATACAAATTACTTTCGGTTTCAAAGAGTCCTAAATTAGTTGGAATAAATATTGGAGATTATATTCAAGCTTTAGCTGCAGCCCAATTTTATCCTCATATTGATGGCTTTATAGATCGAGATGAAGATCTTAAAGATTACGATGGGGAGCCTTGCAAAGTGATTATGAATGGTTGGTATATGCATAATCCTGAAAATTGGCCTCCTTCAAAAAAAATAGTTCCGCTATTTGTCGCTTTTCATCTAAACGTTTTAGCACAAAAGGAATTGTTATCGTCACCAAGTGTTGCTTATTTGAAGCAGTTTGTTCCAATTGGATGTCGAGATCTGAATACAAGGGATTTGTTGAATAAGTATGGCGTGGATGCTTATTTTTCCGGATGTATGACGCTGACTCTTGGCGAAAAGTATCATTCCGAGGAAAAAGAGGATAAAACTTATATTGTTGATCCTTTGTTTAATGGACCTCTCGATGTGAGTAACATCTTAAAGGCAATATTAGAAATCTTCAGCCATTTTCGTGATATATACAAATTGTATCATAAAGAGCAATTTTATATTCATCATGGTCGGAATTGGATAAAAAAGATCTTAAAAACGGCGCTCTATTATCATGAATATAGGAGAGTGTTTAGTCGTGATGTGATAATGACGTCTACTTACATTTGTCAAGAGAGTGATTATTATGCAAAGCAGTTTAAATCGGATTTTGAGCGATTGAATGAGGCAGAACGCTTGGTGAGGCTTTATGCGAAGGCTAGATTGGTTATCACATCACGTATTCATTGTGCGTTGCCTTGTCTTGGATTGGAAACTCCCGTAATTTATCTGGAAAAAACACGTGATATTGCTGCAAGCTCTTGTAGATTAGGGGGATTACATGATCTTTTTAATGTTATAAAGATTGATAATGGAATACTTGTCCCTGAATTTAAAATAACAACTCCTATTACAATGAGAAATATTCCGGTAAATAAAGATTCTTGGCGGCCATACGCTGAAGCGTTAAAAAGTCGCTGCAAAGAATTTATGAATAGATAGACTAAATCGGATATGAATGTACTTTGGGTATCTCTTGTCAAGTTCCCGCCATTATGTGAATATTTAGGAGAAAAATCTCCTGCGCATTGTGGTTGGCTTTATTCTTCAGCGGAAGCTTTAATTCGAGAAGTAAAAGATATAAAACTAGGAGTCGTTATTTGCTCGGATGGTCATGCTTTTGAAGAATATGAGATTAAAGGGATTACGTATTATTTGATTCCTTCTTCAGATTTATCTAGAACCAGCCAGCGGCAGATAGAAGAATGCAAAGATGTTATTTGTCGGTTTTCTCCTGATTTGATTCATATTCATGGAACAGAATATGCTTTGGCTGCGGCTATTTGTATGGCGGATGCTGGACGACATAAAATAGTAGTCAATATTCAGGGATTGGCAGGCCCTTATGCTCGCTATGCTGATGGAGGTTTGTCTTTTAAAGAGAAGATTCTTAATGTCTCATTACTTGATTTTTATAGAGGTACATTCATCCTAAATGCTAAAAGGAGTTTTAAACGAAGGGCAAAGTGTGAGAATTATGTTCTTCGACATGTTACGGATGTTATAGGCCGCACGCAATGGGATCATGATCATGTTGTGACGATTAATCCTAATGTAAGATATCATTTTATGAATGAGACGCTGCGGGATTCCTTTTATCAAGGACGTCGTTGGTCTCTTCAGGAGTGTAAACGTTTCACTATTTTTGTTAGTAATAGCAGTGCTCCTTTAAAAGGAGCTCATCAGGTTTTAAAAGCTCTACCGATTATATTACGCTATTTCCCTGATACAATTGTGAACTTTTGTGGTAGTAGTGTGATGAATAATGATTTTAAATCGAGATTACATTTTCAAGGATATCATTTATATCTGCGGCGTCTCGTTAAACGTCTTGGATTGCAAAACCATGTCCGTTTCTTAGGGACACTTGATGAGTTACAAATGAGGCAAGCTTTTTTGGATGCTAATGTTTATATAATGCCAAGTGCCATAGAGAACTCACCTAACTCTCTTTGTGAAGCACAAATACTGGGAGTTCCAGTTGTTGCTAGTTATTGTGGGGGAACTCCAACCTTAATGACAGATCAAGAATCTGGATATTTCTATCGCTATGAGGAGTATGAAATGCTTGCTCAGATTATAATTATGTTATTTGGTCAATCAGATTTTCTTCAGTTATCTCTTGCTGAGCGAATGGTTGCACAAAAACGTCATAATCGCAAAGAAAATGCAATTTGTTTAAAAAATATTTATCACTCCATTTTTGGTGAAAAGATATGATATCTTTTTTGATCTGTGGAATTATTTTTTGGTTATATACATATATGACATTTATGAAAGAAAGGATATTTTATCCCTCAATTATTTTTTCTTTCATGTGGGGAGGCGTATGCATATATACGGCTTTAATATTGAATGGATATGGCCAACATTTGTTCCTCAAAGAATATTATGTGTTTCATCATATGGATACTTACATGATATATTTTACAATAGTGATGCTTGGCGGATTCTATTTAGCACATTCGCTTAAAAAGCACACCTATGTGAATGTAAGTCTTATGATGAATTCTAATTTTATCAATAAGATTCTTTCCAAGTATAAGTGGATTATGTGGCTTAATTTTTTTGGAGGAATCTTGAGAATGGCTGTAATGATTAGCTCCGTTGGGGTAGATAGTATTATGGACTATAGACTCGCCGCTAATGCAATGATGATGACATCTAGTTTGTCTGTGGCTGGAATTATCTTTAAAATCACAGCATATGTTCAAATGTTGGCGAATTTTTATGTTGGACTATATGGATTAAAGACTGGGATTGAGACTTTAAACTTTAGGAAGATTCTTGGTATTTTTATTCTTTATGCTCCAACTCAAATGGCAACAGGTGGCAGATTATTTATTCTTTATTTTATTCTTTTCTTTTTTGGGGCGTTTTTATTAGGGCGGGGTATCGCATTAAAACAACATAAACGCAAATTATTAAATTTGAGAGAGAGCCGAGCTATAATATTATCGTTTATTGGATTATTGAGTTTGGTTGCATTGATTGCGATGCTTAGAAGTGGCGGTATATCTAAAGATCAAGAGACGATTGTTGAGAAATTTGCTTATGTGACAGAAGGCATGCTCGCTACTGAATATTTAATGGATTATTATCCTTCTGGAACATACCAATTTGATCTAGGTAAAAATACAATCGGAAAACTTTCCACACAGTATCTTTCATTTAGAAGTTATTTGAATGATCATACAAAAATGAGCGCAATAGTTGTATGTTTATTTACTCCTTTATATTTAGATTTCGGCTATCTGGGAAGTCTCATTTTTTTATTCTTTTTTGCATTCTTTGCTGAATCAATAGCGATAAAATCATTGAGAAAACTGACCATAATTAATTTTTGTATATATATGGTTATCCTGAAAATGTTTTATGAATCAGTTATGACACCTTCAATAGGAGCTAATATTCCTAATTATGAATTGATTATTCTTTTTTTATTATTCTATAAACTGTTGTTTGGTAAGATTCAAAAATCAACAATGCCATTGGCGTCTAATTAGTTGTGATTAAGTAGGAGGTTTTTGATATGAACTTCGATAAGAGAAGTGTATGGTTGGATGTAGCTAAAGGTATAACAATAATACTCATGGTATTAGGGCATTCATCGATACCAGATGGATTATCTCGATTTATTTATGCTTTTCACATGCCTTTATTTTTTATATCCTCGGGTTGGGTTACTAATTTTAGTAAATACAATATAGTTGATTTTATTTTGCATAAAGCTCGAACATTATTGTTGCCGTTTATTATTTATTCGGCGTTCGTTCTTGCCTCGATTAATTATTTGGATAAATGTTCATTTGCCCTTTGGATTAAAACTGGGTGGGGCGGATATGCTTTATGGTTTATTCCAGTGTTGTATTTCGCTTTAGTTATTTCCCAATTCATATATAAATTAGAGAATAGGGGGATACGCTTGACAATATTATTCATAATATTGGTTGGAGCTGCTGTTTTAAGTTATAATAAAATAGTTCTTCCTTGGAATTTAGCTTCTGTTCCATATGCAATCGTTTTTATTATGATTGGGGCTGAGTTGAATAAATTTCAGAATAAAGTAGTGATCGCTAGGCCTGGGGCATTAGTAGCTTTAACTCTTGTTACATTATTAATTTCTATGAAATGGCGCCTTGATATGGCGTGGAATAACATTACGCCAATCATACCTATTACGATTGGAGCTATTTCAGGAACAATATTGGTCTATATGATATCAGCCTTCGTAGACCAGAAGCTTCCAATTTGTTCCCGTATGTTTCAATCAATAGGCAGAGAGACTTATCTTATATTGGCTTTGTCTCAGATTGTTATCATTTACTTAAATGAAATGTTTTCATTAAGTGGTATTGTGAAATATTCGCTTCTAGTGTTGATCCTTGTAGCCTTAAAGTTTATCAAGGATCTTATAAATCGAATATTGCCAATAAAATTATTGTAATATGTCTCGTATTTTTTGGACTTGTATACTCCCTGAACCATTGATTGGTAAGTATAAACTATCGTTTGCGGCATCTAATTTCTCTTTTAATTTGATGAGTGGAGGCGGATTTGATCGAGTTTATAGCATGATGCCTCTATATGTAGGGGGCGAGATGGATCAAGAAGCCTTTGAAGATAACCGTTTTGAATTGATATATGATCAACTCCGCAAACGAGGTGGATTCTGGAGAAAGTTGGCTGTATTAAAAGAACAATGGATTATATTCCGCCATATATCAAGAGAATCCTCTATTTGGTTTTATAATCTAAATACATTGAATGCCTTTCTTTTTATCTTATTAAAATTATTTAAACCGTCGGTTCAGTTAAATGTAATAGTTCTTGATTTTACACCTGTGAGGAGTGGCCTGGGGCTCAATCGTATTTATTTGAAACTTATAAATGTGGCACATGGACGTATTTGCCTTGCGAACTCTCCTCTTTTTAAATCTTTGAATAGTGCCATATTACCAGGTGTAGTTCCTGCAAATCATGAGAATATACCTAAAATCAGAGTTCCGAGAAAAACCTTCTTGTTGTCTGGCGTCTTATCCGAAGGGATTGCTCAATTATCATTGGTGTTAAAGTCATTCTCTCAATTGTCAGAATGTGATCTTTATATTACAGGCAACAAAGGAAATGAGACTCTGTTAAATGCCTACTCAGACAAATATCCCAATATACATTGGTGTGGACAATTGCCATTTTCTCAATATATGGAATTGTTGCATAAAATAACATTTCAGTTAAGTACTCGTGATCCTAAAGCTCCTGAGAACGAGTGTAATTTCCCTTCGAAGATAATAGAAGCATTGCTTCATAATCGTGTTGTAGTGTCGACTATTCATTATCCCCAATTAAATGCTATTCAATATTTAGAGGTTGAATCAAATACAGATGCCTTTGTGTCGGGAATTCAGTCTATTCTGAGAATGACTGACGACGAACTACTTACCTATGCAAATCAAGGAGAGCTTGTTTCTCAACTATTTGATGTTCACCAATGGTATAAAATAATGAACGATATTGAGAGATCCCCTATCCATTAATTTGTTGGTTGTTACTTTATATGAAAATAGTATTCTATTCTCTCATCCTTAATAATCATCAAGCTAACATTGCGGATGAACTATGGGAGTTGACGAATCATCAATTTTGTTTTGTAGAATTAGCAAATCTACAAGCAGAACATCGGAAGGGTGATACTAGGGATTATACCGATTGCCCTTATTTACTTCGTGCATGGGAATCATCTCAATCTTATGCCAAAGCTATGATTTTAGCCCAGGAAGCAGAATGTTGTATTTTTTCGGGGGTGTTGGCTTTGCCTTTTCAGAAAGCTCGGATGAAATTGGGACGTTTGTCATTTGACATGAGTGAGAGATGGTTAAAACGAGGAATTATAAATTTGTTCTCCCCTTCTATATTTCAAATGTTTTTATCCTATCATTTAGGAGGTTGGGGGCAGAAACCATTATATAAACTTTGTTGTAGCGCCTTTGCAGCACATGATCAACGAAAACTTCTGACATTTAAAAATAAATGCTATAAATGGGGGTACTTTACCAAGGTAGACAATAATCTTTCGAGAACACCTTCTTGTTTTACGGATGTCCAATCGTTTTCTCTCATGTGGTGTTCCCGATATTTGAAGTGGAAGCATCCTGAATTACCCGTCATGCTGGCTGCTCGCTTGAAAAGTTTAGGATACAGATTTACGTTGGATATGTATGGGAGTGGCGAGTATGAATCGCAGACAAAATTCTTGGTTTCTAAACTTGGTATAGAGAATGTGGTGCATTTTATGGGGACTAAGTCCAATGAGGAGTTACTGCAGGATATGAAGCAACACCACATTTTTCTTTTTACGAGTGATCAAAATGAAGGATGGGGAGCCGTAGCCAATGAAAGTATGGCGAATGGTTGTGTCTTAGTTGCTAGTGATGCGATTGGAAGCGTCCCGTATCTTGTGCGACCCAATCTATCTGGGGTTGTATTTAAAGCCCCGAGAACTTCAAGTAGCTTTGCTAAGCCAGATTTGTGTGCTCTCAGTTCTTTGTGTGATAAAGTTAAGAATCTCCTTGATCACCCATCTAAATTATATGATATCAGCCAGTTTGGAATGCAACAAATGCAAGAAGAGTGGAGCCCTCAGGTTGCGGCTCACAGATTATTGCAATTAATTGAATGTTTGCAGCTCGGGATGGAGCCCGATTTCAAGGATGGTCCTTGCTCGAAGGCTTGATTTATTGTCAAAAAGAAGATATGAAATGACGGTTTTACAGACAATCCCAGAATTTGGATCACTGAGCGGAGGTACATCTACATCTACATATGATCTTCTCTCAACAATGAACCTTATGGGGTATCCAATAGATCTGCTGACACTTCAGCCGAGCAATCCATTGGACCATCTTATGGGAAGCGGAGAAGAGTGGATTAAGGTCTTTACAAACGACTCTCTTTCTCCTTTTAAATATTCTCAGAATATTCGGCAGTTTTTGTTACGTAAAGATTATGATTTATATCATACGAATGGGTTATGGTTATATTGTAATCACGAAACATGTTCAATTGCTCGAAAAAAGAAAAGGCCTTATCTTATAACTCCGCATGGTATGCTTTATCCAGCAGCTGTCAAACGATCGTATTGGAAAAAATGGCCTCTCCTTCAATTGTTTTTTCACACGGATATTGCTAATGCCAATTGTTTCCATGCTACTTGTCGTCAAGAGATGGAACATATTCGTAATTTTGGTTATGCTGGTCCTATTGCAATTATTCCTAATCCAACTGTTTGCCCGGATTTTTTAGACGAAATCGCTCAGCAGAAGGCTGTTGTTATGAGTCAGAAGCGAGTCCATCGTTTCGGATTTCTAGGCAGATTGCATCCCGTCAAAAAGATTGAGAATCTGCTTTATGCCATTGCTGCGCTGCCTGATAAACAGGATTGCGAATTGATTATAATGGGAAAGGGAGATCCTGATTATGAACTGTTTCTGCATAATGAAGTTACGCGGCTTCAGTTGACCAATGTTACTTTTCGAGGGTTTGTTTCAGGTCGAGAGAAGTATGAAGAACTGGTGCGATTGTCAGGATTATTTGTTCCAAGTGATTTTGAAAATTTTGGAATGATTGTTACGGAGGCTTTATCGGTCGGAACCCCGGTTATGGCCAGTTTGGGGACTCCATGGGAGGATCTGAATACATACAAATGTGGTTGGTGGGTTGATCGAGATCCCGAGAATATTGCCCATGTAATGGAGCAAATTATGCATATGCCTACGAATCAGTTGTTGGAAATGGGCCTCCGAGGAAAACATCTGGTTATGGAGAAATTTGCAGCATCGCAGGTAGCTCGGCAGATGTATGAACTGTATGAATGGTTGGGTGCGAATGCCCCTAAGCCGAAATTTGTTTATGAATGATGGGTATCATATGAGCAAAACGGTGTCATTGGATAAATATGATAATTCTTGGTATCATCCCGGTCCAGCCTGGAAACGCTTGATTTGGTATTTTACCAATGTCTCTTTTCTGAAGAATACATTTATTCCAAGTTCTTCGTTAAGAGTATTTCTCTTGCGATTGTTTGGAGCAAAAATCGGGCAGAACGTAACAATCAAACCGGGAGTAAATATAAAATATCCATGGTTCCTGGAAGTTGGAGATAATTGCTGGATTGGGGAGAATGTATGGATTGATAATTTGGCTCATGTGAAAATTGGCAATAATGTCTGCATCAGCCAAGGAGCCATGTTATTGTGTGGAAACCACAATTATAAGAAAGAAACATTTGATCTGATAACCGGAGAAATAGTATTGGAAGATGGTTGTTGGGTCGGAGCCAAGAGTGTTGTTTGTCCGGGGGTCACTTTGGCTGTGAATTCGGTCTTGAGCGTTTGTTCCGTGGCACAGCGCGATCTGGAGGCCAATTGTATTTATCAGGGAAATCCTGCCCGGGGGATAAGAACCCGAACGATCTCTTAATCGATCTTATTTAATGAAAATTACGATTATCACGGCTACCTACAATAGCTGTGCGACTCTTCGTGACACTATTGAAAGTGTTTTAAGTCAGACTTATCCAGATTATGAGCACATTATTATTGATGGGAAGTCGAAAGATGCAACACTTGATATAGTTCGTGAGTATGAACCTCGCTATCAAGGAAAGTTGCGATGGATTTCCGAGCCGGACAAGGGAATCTACGATGCCATGAACAAGGGGATCCAGATGGCGACCGGAGATGTCGTCGGGCTGCTCAATTCGGATGATTTCTATACGTCGAACGACGTGCTTGAACATGTCGCCAAGGCTCTGTCCGATCCGAACGTGGATGCCATCTATGGGGATATCCATTATGTCAATGACGACGATCTGACCCGCTGCGTCAGATACTACTCTTCGCGGGTTTTCAGCCGGGGGCTGATGCGGTTGGGATTCATGCCGGCCCACCCGTCGTTCTATTGCCGTCGGGCAATCTATGAAAAGTACGGCACGTTCGATACGTCGTTGCGCGTTGCTGCTGATTTTGAGAATCTTCTGCGTCTGATTTTTGTCAATCGGATTCGCACGAAATACATCCCGGAGGATTTTGTTACCATGCGGACCGGCGGAGCCTCTTCGTCGGGCATGGTCAGCCACAAACGAATCCTCAAAGAACACATGGTGGCTTACAAACAGAACGGAGTCTATTCGAATCTGTTTCTGGAAGGATTGCGTTATCTCTACAAAATCGGAGAAATCCTTTCATCCAAACTTTCGCATCATTAGCGACATTCCATAACATTTTATTCTTAAAAAAATGAAAACAGCCTTAATCACTGGGATTACAGGCCAGGACGGCTCGTTCCTGGCTGAACTGTTGTTGGAGAAGGGGTACGACGTCCACGGCACGATCCGCCGTTCGTCGACCGACTACCGCGAACGTATCGCCCATCTGGAGGGAAAACCGAATTTCCACCTGCACTACGCCGATCTCGGCGACTCGATGAGCATCATCCAGGTGGTCAGCACGGTGCGTCCCGACGAGATCTATAACCTTGCGGCCCAGAGCCACGTGCAGGTTTCGTTCGATGCGCCGGAGTTCACCGCCGACGTCGATGCAACGGGCGTGCTGCGTATCCTGGAGGCCGTTCGCCTGTGCGGGCTGGCCCAGACCTGCCGCATCTACCAGGCTTCGACCTCGGAGCTCTACGGCAAGGTGGAGGAGGTCCCGCAGAACGAGAAGACCCCGTTCCACCCCTACAGCCCCTACGCCGTGGCCAAACTCTATGGCTATTGGATCGTCAAGGAGTACCGCGAGGCCTACAACATGTTCTGCTGCTCGGGCATCCTGTTCAACCACGAGTCGGAGCGCCGCGGCGAGACCTTCGTGACGCGTAAGATCACCCTTGCCGCAGCCCGTATCGCCCAGGGCAAGCAGGACAAACTCTACCTGGGCAACCTCTCCTCGCTGCGCGACTGGGGTTATGCGAAGGATTACGTCGAGTGCATGTGGCTGATCCTGCAGAACAAGAAGCCCGAGGATTTCGTGATCGCCACGGGTGTGCAGCACTCTGTCCGGGAATTTTGCTATCTTGCCTTCAAATACGTGGGCATCGAGCTGGAGTTCGTCGGCGAGGGTGCGGACGAGAAGGGTATCGACAAGGCAACGGGCCGTGTTCTGGTTGAGGTCTCGAAGGATTTCTACCGCCCGACGGATGTCGTGAACCTTTGGGGCGACCCCTCGAAGGCCAAGAACGAGCTGGGCTGGAATCCCACGAAGACCTCGTTCGAGCAGCTGGTGAAGATCATGGTCGATGCCGATATGGCGAAGGTGGCCGTGGAGCGTGCCGACGAGGAGATCCGCATGAACCTGGCCGAGTATCTTGAGAAGGGTATTGTAAAGTAATGGAGGAGGAAAGTCTTATGATGGAGAAGAATGCAAAAATCTATGTGGCCGGACATCGTGGAATGGTAGGTTCGGCCATCGTTCGCGAACTGCAGCGTCAGGGCTACACGAACATCATTACCCGTACGCACAAGGAGCTGGATCTGACACGTCAGGAGGCCGTCGAGCGTTTCTTTGCCGAGGAGCGTCCCGAATACGTCTTCCTTGCCGCGGCGAAGGTCGGCGGTATCGAGGCCAACCAGAGCGCCCTGGCCGACTTCATGTACGACAACATGATCCTCGAGATGAACGTCATCCACGCCGCCTGGCAGAACGGCTGCAAGAAGCTGGAGTTCCTCGGCTCGTCGTGCATCTACCCGCGCATGGCGCCCCAGCCGATGAAGGAGTCGTGCCTGCTGACCTCGGCGCTCGAGAAGACGAACGAGGCCTATGCCCTGGCCAAGATCTCGGGCCTGAAGTATTGCGAATTCCTGAACCGCCAGTACGGCACGGACTATATCAGCGTGATGCCGACGAACCTCTACGGACCGAACGACAACTACCACCCGACGCACAGCCACGTGCTTCCGGCGCTGATCCGTCGCTTCCACGAGGCCAAGGTGCAGGGGCTTCCCTACGTGACGTGCTGGGGTGACGGCAGCCCGCTGCGCGAGTTCCTCTACGTGGACGACCTGGCCAATCTGTGCGTCTTCCTGATGAACAACTACTCGGGCAACGAGACGGTGAATGCCGGTACGGGCAAGGAGCTGACGATCAAGGCGCTGACCGAACTGGTCGCCAAGGTTGTCGGCTATACGGGCGAGATTCGCTGGGACCCCTCGATGCCGAACGGCACGCCGCGCAAGCTGCTCGACGTCTCGAAGGCCAAGGCGCTGGGGTGGACCTACAAGACCGAGCTCGAGGACGGTATCCGCCTTGCCTACAAGGATTTCCTGGAGAATCCGATGCGGGCCGAACGATAAACCGTCAGGACTTATGGCA
>UMDG01015640.1_pt1 | contig 23010 bp, 1 predicted proteins | sample 1964431 | NCBI WGS metagenome assembly UMDG01 (sample SAMEA4835988, study PRJEB28245) | human gut metagenome | biome: gut microbiome; material: fecal sample | place: Denmark | collected 2008 | reverse complement strand
TTTATATTTTTATTTGGAGTTAAATATTTGTTTCCAATATTATTATCACAAAGTTTTATAATATCGTCCACATGTACTTTTTCAATTCCCTTTGTAGTACCAAAAATACTCATTATAGTATATAACACAAGCCTAGATTTTATTACTTTTTCTAATTTATTAAATTTTTTTAAATCTAAAACAATTTCTTTCTTAGTTTCTACTAATTTTAAATTCTCAAAATTTCTTTCTACTTGTTTTTCAATATATTCCTCTTCTTCCCCTACTAATTCAGATAGTCTATTTAATGTATTTATTATATTAGGGTTAAACTCCTTTTTTATATACGGAATTAATACATTCCTGATTTTATTTCTTGTATATTCATTTTCAAAATTTGTTTTATCAATTCTAGGATCTAAATTTTTTTCTTTACAATAATTTTCAATCTCTGTACGTTCACACTCAATTAATGGTCTTATATATTTTTTTCTTTTTGGTTCTATACCCTTTAATCCTGTAATTCCACTACCTCTCATAAAATTCATGATTATTGTTTCAGCTTTATCATTTTTATTATGAGCAATAGCTATTTTATTTGAATTAGTATAATCTAGGATTTCATCAAAAAAATCATATCTTGCATTTCTTCCAGCTTCTTCTGTACTTATTTTATTAGTATTAGCAAGTTTTTTTACATCTATACTTTTTGAATAAAATTCAATGCCTTTTTCTTCACAAAATTTTTTAACAAAATTTTCATCTTCAATTGCTTCATCTCTAATCATATGATTTATATGTGCAACTACTATATTAAAATCTAATTCTATATCTTTTTCTATTCTTAAATCATTTAAAATATTAAGCATAGCTATGGAATCTGGTCCACCAGATACTCCTAATACTAGTTTATCTCCATTTTCTATTAAATTGTATTTTTTTATTGTTTTTAATACTTTATTCTTCATACTTTTTCTTCTCCACAAAAATAGGTAATATTTATAATTAATATTACCTATTTTACTATATTTTGCTATACTTTTCAAGAATAATTTAATTTATGGTTTGTATAAAATTTAATTTACTGATAAAAATATTTTTGATAGAATTAATTTTATTCTTTTTTGATTCACTTCATATCTATCAAATTAATATAAGGACAGAGCATATTTTTGCTCTGTCCTTGAATAATTGCTTCGGATATTTTTTATCAGTTTCCAAAAACATCTATATGTATTTTGTTGGATCTATGTCATTTCCATATCCACTTGCTTTTCTTATCTCAAAGTGTAGATGATGTCCTGTTGAATTTCCTACATTCTGATCTGTCTTAGGGTCTCCTCCTTCTAATCCTATTGTTTCTCCTTGTTTTACCTTTTGACCTTTTTGTACATCTATTTTTGATAAGTGTGCATAGAAACTATATATTGTTTTCCCATTCACAACATGTTTAATTTCTACACTATTACCAAATCCTTTTTGTACTCCTGCATAAGTTACTTCTCCATCTGCTATTGACAATACTTCTGCATGATGTGTTCCTGCTATATCTATTCCTGTGTGTTTTTTTACTTCTCCTGTTGTTGGATGTGTTCTTGTTCCATATGCAGATGTTATTGTATATTTTCCTTTTAATGGTTTTACAAAGATTTGTGATTGTCCTGTTGTACCCTTATTTTCTTCCACTACTGCCTTAGACTTAACTTCTGAGCTTAATGTTGATTCTGTTGAGTGTGTTACTATTGAATTTGCTGTTGTCGATGGATTTGGATCTACCCATTGTTCTGTTGTTTTTGTTTTTCCATAATTTTCTTTTAAGATGTTTCTGTCTAGTTTGTTTACTATGCCATCTTCATTTAAGTCATATTTTCCTTTTTCATCTTTGTTATCTTGTGTTATTTCTCCATAGTTTTCTATAATGTTTGTTAAATCTTCTATTTCTATTTCCCCATTTTCGTCTAGATCTCCTGCATAGATATAGATATCATTTATAGCAATCGTTTCTCCATCTTTTACCAATACATTTGTCAATCTATATTCTAAGTATGATGTTTTTGTTACTACTATGTCATATTCATCTGGTTTTAAGTCTAAAGTATAACTTCCATCTAGTTTTATCTCAATTTTTTTGATTAACTCTCTTGGATTATCTGCATCATTTTCGTTTCTCGTGTCTGATGTTTTATATACCTTTATTGTTGCTGTTTGATTTGCTTGATCTGATGCTTGTGTTATTACTTTTCCAGTTATTGCAGGTTGTCTCTTTTGTATTCTTACTATGTATTCTTTTTCTTCCCCTGCTCCATTTTTTACTGTTACAGTAACATCTGTTATGTTTTCTTTTAAACTTATATTTTTCTGATTTGATGGTGAATCATATGATGTCTCTCCATTTGTATCTTTTATTTTTACTTGTGATGTTTCTGTTGTTACTTCTGCCCATAATGAGCTGTTATCTTGGCTATTATCTACTTCTACTAAATACATTCCATCTTCTCCTTGAGTAACTTCTTCATCGTCTACTTTAATTTTCACTTTCAAATCTTCCAATATATCTGGTTCTTCTATTTCTTTTATTTTTAAAACATAATCTTTTTCTTGGTCTATTTCTCCATCAAACATTGCGGTTACTTTTATTGGTATTTCTTTGTCTGCTAGTGAGCAATTTGTATATATATTTTCTCCTTGGACACCTGTGTTTCCTTTTATGCTTACATATTCATCTGGATTACTTGCTATTGCTTTTATTTGAGCCTGTGTTGTTCCTTTCTCAACACCAATTTCAAATGTCTTATCATCTACCTTAGTCGCTAATCTTCCATCTAAATATACTTTTTCTAATCCTAAATTAGGTTGTGCTTTATGGATTGTTAATGTACTAGTTCTTATAGTTCCGTCTATTGCTGTTACTGTTATTGTTTTTACTATGTCTCCATTTGGTAGGATTACGTTTTCTTCTAATTGTCCTTGTTTTTCTTCTCCTCCCATTGTTACTTTTGCTAAAATATTTGATAATACTATTTTTACTTTTGCTATTTCTTCTGATGATTTTACAGTTACTTCATAGTTTCCACTTTCATCTTCAATTATGTGCTTATTATTTACTTCTAACCATTGTATTTTTGTATCATTTGATAAACGTACAAACATTATATTATATGTTTTTGTCACTGTTCCATCTTGTGATGTTATTACTAATGGTACTGTTATTGTTCCATTTGATAAATCTAGTGGTATTCTTTGTGACGTTTCTCCTATTGTTTCTTCTGTATCCCCTATTTTTATACTTGCAAATTCATTTTCTGGAACAACTCTTATTGTACTTGAATCTTTTGTTTTTCCAATTGATACTATGCATGTTGGTACTGAGTCTTTATCTGCAAATCTATCTGTGATTTCCTGTCCATCTACGTAGATATGTTCTGCATCTGCATTACTTGATTTTCTTAATAATTGTATTGTATATTCTTGCGTTCTTCCTGATTCTGCAATTGCTGCAAATGTTATATATACTTCCTCTTGGTCTTTTACAGATATGTTGTTTATTGATATGATTGGTGTTCCTGTTGTCTCTCCTGATGTTATTGTTGTATACATATTATTTGCTTCTATTGATAGACTCACTTGTTCTATATCTCTTGATAGATATTCTTTATATGTGTGTGTTTCGGCATTATAGTTTGTCACAACATTTTCACCGTTTTTTACAACTTTTATACTTACATCATCTGATATCAAGTTTATTTCTAATTCTTTTGTTATACTTTCTGTTTGTTCATCTTGTGCTTGTACATTAATATTTAATGTTATTTTTCTATTTCCGTCTCTAAAGATTTCAGTTGATGTTGCTGGAGTTTGTTGCCATGCAGTTCCATCTCCTATTTGTATCTTTGCGTGTGATTCTGTTGCTATTACTTCTACCAATGCCTCTTGTGTATCTAATCCATTATCATATACTGTTGCTACATATCTTCCATCAATTTCAGATATTACTCGATTATTTACTTTTACTGTTTTTAATGTAGTATCTGCTGATTTTTTAACAATTCTGATATTGTATACGGCTTTTTCCCCATTTTCAGCTGTTACAATAGCTGTAATTTCTGTTATTTCACTTGATATGTCTACAGTTTGTGTTAATGTTTTTGTTTGTGTATCTCCTGCCATTTCTACTGTTGCTTCATCATTATTCGCTGTTACTTGGATTGTTGCTTGTGTTGCACTTCTTTCAATGTATTTTGTGTATGTGTTTGTCTCTTTGTTTATTTCATCTGCTATTTCATTATTTATGTTTATTATACAACTTGTGTCATCTGACTTTCTTTCTATTATTACATTAAATGTTTTTGTTACACTCTCATCTTGTGATTTTATTGTTACTTGGATTGTTGTTTTCTTTTCCTGACTTAATGTAATTGTTTTTATACTCTCTCCTTGTTCAGCTTCATTGTCTCCTATTGTTACTTTGGCATATTCGTTTGTTGCTTTTACATATATTCTTGCTGTTGTAGCGGTTTCTGTTGTTACTGCATAATATCCTTCTTCTGTTTCTATTGCGTCTTTTCCATCAACTTGGATTAGTTCTAAGTCTGCATTATTTGATTTGTATTTGATTGTTACAGAATATTCTTTTATTCTTGTTGGGTCATTTGGATCTTTTGCTTGGATTATTACTGTTGTTTCTTCTCCTGTTATTTGTATTTGTTCTATGTGTTCTTCTGCTGTTTTTTCTTCTCCATAAGTTCCTTCTACTCCTTGTTTTATTGATATTAATGCTTTTGGATTTTTTGGTTTTACTTTTAGTGCTGATTGTGTTACATTTCTATCTATAAATATTTCGTAACTTCCGTTTTTTATTGTACATTCATTGTCATCTATTTTTACACTTTCTAATCCTAAGTCTGTTACTTTTTGTATTGTTACTTTATATTCTTTTGTTTCTCCGTTTTCTGCTTTTATAGTTATTGTTATTTCTTTTGTTCCTTCATCCATTGTTATTGTTGCATTTTGTGTGTTGTTTTCTGAATAGTCTCCATCTGCTATTTTTACGGTTGCATAGCTGCTTTCTGCTATTGCTGTTATATCAACATTTTCCATTGTGTCTGGTACTTTTACTAGATATGTGTTGTCAGATGTTTTTAGAATATCCCCATTTTCTATTCCTTTTACATCTATTGATTTTAGTTCTGCATTATTTGATGCTCTTATTATTGTTATTTCATAGTTTCCTATTGTTCCATCTTGTCCTGTTACTTGTACTGGTACACTTGTTGTTTCTTCTGTTGTTATTATTTCTTTTGTTGATTCTTTTGGTTCTGCTATACTTCCATCTATTGAGATTTGGGCTAATTCGTCTTTTGCAACTACTTTTAGATTTACACTTTCTTGATTTCCTATTCTTATTGTTCCTTTGTTATTCCTGTCTAATTCTATTACTTTTTCTTTTGTTTCTCCATTTTCTTCATAGTTGATTGTTATTGTTGCTCCAGTTTCATTTGGTAGTTTGTCTACTATTAATGTGTAATCTTTACTTGTTCCATCTTCTGCTTTTATTGTTATTGTGATTGTGTTTTCTAAGTCTAATGTTGTAACACTTGCTTTTTGTTCTTCTTGTGTTGGTGTTGTTCCATTTATACTTACTGTTGCATAACTATTATTTGCTATTGCGTCTATATTTACAGATGATGTTAAGTATTTCTTTGTTATATGATATTTTCCATCTGCATCTGTTTCAAGTGTTTCTCCATCTACTTTTAAAATTGCTAATTTGCAATCATCTGATTGATTTGTAACTATTAGTGTGTATTCTTGTGTTGTTCCGTCTTGTGCTGTTACTTTTATTTTTACTTGTACTTCTTCTGTGTCTTTTGCTATTGTTGCACTGGCTGTTCCTGTAACTTCTATATTGTTTTCTATTTGGACTTTTGCTTTTTCGTCTTCTGGTATTACATATAGTTCAAATAATGTGTCATTTTTGTTTACTCGTGTTTCATATTTGTTTACAGGTACTGCATTTGCTGCTTTTCCATTGACTTTTACATTTAATAAGTTTACATTGTCTGGAAGTGCATTTATTATTAGTTTATATACTTTTGTTGTTCCATCTTCTGCTGTTACTGGTATATTTACTGTTAATGTTCTTCCTTCCATTTTTATTTCTCTGTAGGTTGCTCCTAATTCTTGTTCATTTGTGTTTATTCCTACTTTTGTTGTTAGTTCTTCTGCTATTGCTCCTATTGTTATTTTGTCTGCTTTTTTGTCTAAAGTATATTCATATGTGTCTTCTGATACACTACTTATTGTTGCTTCTTTTCCATCTACAGTTACTTTCTTTAAATTTGTATTACTATTTTCTGTGTAAATTTCTAGTGTGTATGTTGCTACTTCTCCATTTAGTGCTTTTACTAAAATTTCTACTTTTGTTGGTTCATTTTTCCCAATTTCTACCAATCTTGTGGATATCTTAGTTTCGTATTTTTCTCCATTTACACTTACTTTTGCTTGGTCATAACCTACTGTTCCTATTACATCTACTTCACTATATTTGTCTGAGATATTTACTTTAAAGTTGTTTGTTCCTGCTTCTCTTGTTGCTACTTTAGAAAATTCTTCGTTTCCTACTGTTACTGATAATAGTGAATTGTCTGCTGATGGTTTTCTTATTTTCAATATATATTCTTTTGTTTTTGTGCTGTCTTCTGGATCAGTTACAGTTATTCTATATGTTGTTTCTTCTTCTGCTATTTCTAATTCTTCTGTTGATATATGAACTTTAGCTTCTGTTTCCCCAATTTTTACTAAGTCATTATCATTAATAGTGATAGCAGTTACTGCTACTGTTTCAGCATTTTCACTTATGTATGCATTATATATATTTCCTATTGGCTCTATTTCTTGTCCATTTACTGTTAGTGAGAATATACCTTGTATTAACTCTGTTCCTTGTTTGTCTAATGTTAATGTGTATTCTTTTTCTCTTTCGTTTTCTCCTTCTCCTGCTCTTACGTAGATTTTTACTATTGTTTGTTCTTGGGTCGTTGCTACTACTTTTGTTGTAACTTGTGTTTCTTCTCCCAATTCATTTATTTCTGCTCTTGCTTTACTATATAAAGTTTTAGCCATTATTGTGCTATAATCTGCATCTGCTGGTATTGTTGCTTTATATGATGTATTTCCTATTTTTGTTGCTTCTTTTCCATCTACTGTTATTGTTTCTAATTGTGTTAGTGCATCTTCTTTATATATTGTTAATGTATATGTTACTTTGTCACCATTTTCTGATGTTACTTGAACTGGTATTGTTTTCTTTATAACAGTTGTCATATCAACTGTCTTTGTTGTTTCTTTTGTTTCTTCTATACTTGCATCTATACTTACTGTTGCTTTTGAATCACTTGCTACTGCATGTACCTCTGGCTTTGTTACAGTATCTTTTACAATTATTTCGTATTCTGTTGAACTTATTGATGTTGCTTGTACATTGTCTATTGTTAGACTTTCTAGGCTTGCATCATTTGACAATATGTTTATTGTTAATATGTAGTCTACTGTTTTTCCATTACTTGCTTTTACTTTAATTTTTTGTACTGTTGGATTTGTGTCTAATGGTATATCTTGTGTTAATGTTCCTCCTATTACATATGTTGTTCCTCCATCAATACTTATTTCATCTGCTGAATCTTTTGTTGTTATTTTTAAAGTTCCTGTTCCATCTAGATTTTTTTCTACAGACACTTCATATTTGTTTTCACCTGATACTTTTGCCTCTTTATTATTTACAGTAATACTTTGTATTCTTTGCTCATCTAACGGTTGTACTACTCTTAGTGCTGTTGCTTTTACTCCTGTTGCTTTATCTGTAGCTGTTATTGTAGCTGTTCCCATGTCTTGAGATGCTAATACACCATTATCTACTGTTACTACATCTGTATTACTTGATTTCCAATCATAATCTGTTAGTGCTCTTTCATTATGGTTAAATACATTGAATATATTAGCTACTATTTTTACTGTTTCTTGTTCTGGTTGTTTCATAGTTCTTGCATCTGGTACAATTTCAAAATTTCTGTCTCCTACTAATGTAAAGTCATAACTTTCATCATAAGTGCTGTTTCCTAATTGACCATATTCATTTGCTCCTGCTCCATATACAAATCCTTCTGTATCTATTACATAATTATCTTTATAGCCTGCTCCTACTGTCAAATATGTTTTTTCTTCTGCTATTCGTATTTTTTGTAATATTACACTTGCACTTGTTCCGCCTATTCCAGCTTGGCCTTTGCTATTATCCCCATATGTATAGCTTGCACCATATTTATCTAGTAATACTACACTTTCGTTTTTACCTGATATGTCTACCATTCCTGAGTTTATTACTGTTGTTTTTTGGGCATTAGCTTGTTTTGCATATTTTGTTGTTCTTTCTACACTTCCATCTGTTTTTAACACTACTATTCCAGTTTGCAAACATTGTACTTTTACAGCATTTTCAACTGTTTGAACTTTTATCGGTTGCGATACATATGTATTTAATGCTGGCAATATTTTTTGTCCAAATTCATCATAATTATATTTAAATTCTTCGATTTGTTCTTTGCTATTGTCTCCAAATACATATACATCTCCTGTTGAATCTATTATTGCACTTAGATTTCCACCTGCTGCTACTTTAACCACTTGGTTATCTAGTCCTGTTATTTTTTCTGGTATACTTACTGTTTCTGTTGTTCTATTTCCTAGTTGTCCCTTACTGTTTAATCCCCATGTATATACATTTCCTAATTTATCTATTGCTATTGCATGATTATCTCCTGCTGCAACTGATACTATATTTGTTAGGTTTTGTACTTGTACTGGTTTTTTAGCTGATACCCTATTTCCTTGGCCTAGTTGTCCATATGTGTTATCTCCCCATGCCCATACTGTTCCATCTTCTCTTAATGCTATTGTGAATTTCTTTCCTGCTTCGATTTGTTTGTATGTGGCTAGTATGTTTGTTTGACTTGGCACATTTATTGGTGCTAATTTGTCATTTCCTAATTGTCCATCTGAGTTATATCCAAATCCCCATATACTTCCATCTGCTTTTAATACTGCTGCATATCCATCTCCTCCTGCTATTTTTGAAGCATATTTTGAATCTGATTCTATTACTCTTACTATTACTATGTTTTCTTTTCCTGTTGCAACTTCTTTTACTTTTATCCAAGTTGTTCCTACTTTTACTCCTGTTACTAAACCATTTTCTCCTACTGTCGCTATATCCTCATTTAGTGATTCATATTGGAAATCGCTATCTTCTTCGTTGTCTTCTTTAAATACATTAAAGCTGTATTTTGGAGTTATTTGTATTTGTTTTGCTCCATTTACATTAACAGTTATTTCTGGCTCTTCTGCATATGATGAGTCATTTCCTATTTTTACTGGTACTCTGCTGTTTGTTTTTGTTTTTACTGATGCTGTTCCATGATAGTAGTCTCCCCATCCATATACATTTCCATCATATTTTATTGCTACATTGTATGTATTTCCAGATGATATTGACATCATGTCTTGTACTTTTGTTATTTCCGTGAATAACAATTTATCATCTTTTGTTCCTATTCCTAGTTGTCCATTACTGTTTGAACCTGTAGAGTATAATACTCTATTTGCTCCTAATACTACTGTGTGGTTTCTTCCTGCTGATATTTCCATGATGTTTGTCATATTTGTTTTGGTTGGTATTGTTACATTTGTTTTTGTTCCTAATCCTAATTGTCCATTTTCATTATATCCAAATGTATATACTTCTCCATTTGTTGTTAGTAATACACTGTGGTTATCTCCTGCTGATATTTTTCCTACTGTTGCTGGTACTTCTATTTGTGTAAAGATATTTGTTTTTCCTTCTGTTTTTCCAGTTTGTCCATAACTATTTAGACCACTTGTTAGAACTTTACCTTTTGTTGTTAATAACATTGTGTGATTTTTTCCTATTGATATGTCTAATATGTTATTTACATAGTTTAGTAATGTTGGTGTTTTTACTTCTTTGTATGTTCCTACTCCCAATTCCCCATTTGAGTTTAGTCCCCATACATATACATATCCGTCTTTTGTTAATATCATGCTTTGGTCATTGTTTGCTGCTATTTTCTTTACATTACTTATTCCTAAACGTGATGGTATAGTTTTTAGTTTTGTTCCTAATGCATTATTTGAATTTACTCCCCATACCCATACATTACCTTCTGTGTCTAATGCTAAGTTATGTGTGTTTCCTACTGCTATTTGTGTTATTTTTATGTTGCTTGGGAATGATACTTGGATAGGTCTATCACTACTTATTGATGTTCCATTTCCTAATTCATAACTTGAATTTAGTCCATATGCCCATACTGTTCCATTTGCTTTTAATACTACTGTGTGTGACATACATGTTAATGCCATTGGTTCTATTTCTACACCTTCTGGTAATACTGTTACATTTGCTATACTTGTTGCTCCTGTATCAGCTTTTGTTACTATTGCTGTAGTTTTTCCTTCTTTTTGTCCTGTTACAAGTCCTGTGTTTGAAATACTTGCTATATTGCTGTTTCCAATGTTGTAGTTTATTGTTCCTGTTTCTTGTATTTCTTTTAATACATTAAATGTTTTGTTTGTTACTGTTATTTGATGTGTTTCTCCTAGGTGTAATATAATGTCATATTCGTCTAATCCCGCTTCTTCTGCTCCTACTAATACTGGTTCTACAGATGTATTATATAAACTGTTTCCTAGGTTTCCATATGTTCCTAATCCCCACATGTATACAAATCCTTGGATATCTATAATGCCTCCATTATCTGTTCCAATATCTCCTGAAATAGATGTGTTTACATTTTCTAATTTAGTTGGATATATTTGGTTTTTTGTTGCAGTTGTTCCTAATTTATTGTTGTTGTTGCTTCCCCATGTATATGTGTCTCCATTTTTCATTATTGCCATTGAACTTCCTGATCCTGCTTTTAGTTCTTTGATGTCTGTTAGATTACTTTTTTCTGTTTTTATCACTGTAGGTGAGTTTTTGCTTACTGTTGTTCCATCTCCTAATTGACCATTTGAATTTGCTCCTATGCTATATCCTGTTCCTTCTTTTGTTAGGAATAGTGCATGATTTGTACCTTCTGATACTCTTAGGATATTATCTATTTCTAGTTTTTCTCCTTCTAATGTATACACTTTTCCTGTTTGTGTTACCACATAGCTTGGTGAGATGTCTATAGCATTATTTATTGTTGTTAATTTTGTTGCTGTTGATTTGTATGTATTTCCCCAAACCCATACATTTCCATTTTCATCTAATGCTATTGTTTTGTTTGTTCCTGCTGATATTTTTACTATTTTTTCTAGTGGTTTTCCGTTTTGTTTTATTACTTGAACTGGTGTATTTCTACTTGAAGATGTTCCATCTCCTAATTGACCATATCCATTATATCCAAAGCTCCATACTGTTCCATCATCTTTTACTACTACTGTGTTATAGCTTCCTACTGATATATCTATTGCGTTTTCTATATCCATTACTTTTGCTGGCATTGCTTTATTTATATTGTCTCCTGTTCCTAATTGTCCATATGAGTTACTTCCCCATGTCCATACAGTTCCATCTGTTTTTAATGCTGCTGTATGTGTAGCTCCTATTTCTAATTTTGGTACTGTTACTTTTCCTACTGGTACTACCTGTACAAATATTGTTGTTGATTTATGTGTTATTGTGTGTGTTGCTATTATTTCTACTGTTCCCATTTTATTTGCATGGATTGTTCCATCTTGGTCTACTATTGCTATTTCATTATTTAGTGTTTCGTAGGTGATGTTGTTTTGGTCTACTAGGTCATTTATTAAGTTGAACTTATTGTCTAGTGTTGCTGTTACTTGTTTGTCTTTTCCTTCTTCTATTGATATTCTGTTTTCACTTACATGTACATATGTGTCTCCTATTACTGTATATTCATTTGTTGATACATTTGAACCTATTCCTAATTGTCCATTTCCGTTGTATCCTGTTGTATATACAAATCCACTTCTGTCTGATGCTATACTATGGTTTGTGTTTGTGTCTATATTTTTTACTTGGTCCATATTTTTTGCTTTTTTTGCTATTGTTATATTACTTGTGCTTTCTCCTTCTCCTAATTGTCCATAGCCATTATATCCTGAAATATAGATTTCTCCTGTACTTGATAGCATTTGTAAAGTGTTTTCTCCTGCTTGTATTTCTACAATATTTTCTAGGTCTTGATATGATGTTCCTTCTGTATCTTGTGTTTTTACTGTTGTTGGTGTTCCTACATTTGTTGTGTTTCCTTGTGATAATTGTCCATATCTGTTATATCCCCATACCCATACTTTTCCTTTTGAATCTAGTGCTGCATAGTGGTTTTCTCCTGATGTTACTTCTACTATATTTTTTAATCCGTCTATTTTTGATGGGTTATCTGATAAGTTCCATACACTTCCATCTTCTGCTAATATTATTTTTTCGTTTAGACTTATTGCTTTTCCATAGAAATTGATTTTTGTTGGAGTTTTATTATATTTATATCCCCATATATAAATTTCTCCTTGTTTATTTATTGCCATACTTACATCTTTATAGCAATATACTTTTTCAATTTCTTCTAAGCTTTCTATTCTTGTTGGTATTTCTTTTGTTGATGTTGAATCATCTCCTAATTGTCCATAGCCATTGTATCCCCATGAATATACATGACCTTCGCTGTCTAATGCTAGGTTATGATTATATCCTACAGCTATGTCTTTTATGTTGTTTAAGTCTATTTCTTTTTCTGTTGTTGTTGTTTGTGTTGTTCCTTCTGGTGTTTCTATTTCTTTTGTTTCTTTGTATTTTCCTTTTTCTATTTGTATTGGTTCTGTTGTATTTATTGCACTTGTGTTATTTCCCCAACTCCAGATTGTTCCATCTTGTTTTAGTGCTAGTGAATGTGAACTTCCTACTTGAACCTTTTCTTCTACTTTTTTGTTTTCTCCTATTACGTTTATTACTACTCTTGTTTCTTCTTCTGTTCCTTTTGCTGTTACTGTTATATATGCTTTTCCTAATCCTGTTGCTGTAACTTTTCCTGTTGCCTCATCTATTTTTGCTATTGTTTCATCTGATGTTTTGTATGTAAATCCTGCATTTTCTGTTTCTTCAAATAATATGTTGAAGCCATATACAGTTTTTGGATTTATTTGATAGTTTGGATTTGATAGTTTTAGTGTTACTTCTCTTTCTTCTAATTTTATATGTGGTGTTGATATACATGTTATCTGATTTTTAGAATTTGTTGTTCCATCTCCTATATTTCCATATCCATTATATCCTACTCCCCATACTGTTCCATCGCTTTTTGCTAATTCTGCACTGTATCTTCCTCCTGATACTATCATTGCATCTGTGAAGTCATTTCCGTCTTTTTCTTTCATATATACAGGTGTTTCTTTTGTTGTTCCTGTTTTTGTTGATGCTAGTTGTGAGTAGTTGTCTAATCCCCATGCAACTACTTTTTCTTCTGATGTTATGGCATATCCTGTATAATATCCAACTGATATTGATGTTATATCTTTTAACATTCCGTCTGGTCCTTTTAATTGTTGTGGTGTTGCTCCTCCTACAGTTGTTAATTGGTTATTTGTATTGTTTCCAAATCCCCATACTGTTCCATCTGATAATAATACTATTGTACTATTTGTTTCACTTGCAGATACGTCTGATACATTTTCTAATGTTTGAATTTGTGTAAATTTACTTCTGTTTGATGTTGATCCATTTCCTAATTCTCCATAATAATTGTATCCTGTTGACCATAGATGATTATTGTTGTCTATTACATATGATGTATAGTTTCCTGCTTCTATTTTTATTATTCCTTCTAAGTCGTCTACTTTTACTGGAAGTACTGTATTTGTTGTGTTTCCTAAGCCTAATTGGCCATATCCGTTATATCCCCATGTATATACATTTCCGTCTTTATCTAATGCTATTGAATGATAATTTCCTGCTGATATTGCTACTATGTTTTCTAGTACTCCTTCTCCGTCTGGTGATTTTACTTGTACTTTTTCTGTTGAGCTTGTTGTTGTTCCATTTCCTAGTTCTCCATAGCCATTATATCCCCAAGACCATACATGTCCTTCTGTGTCTAGTGCTAGTGTGTGTGTTCCTCCTAGTGATATTTGTGTAATATTATTTATTCCTGTATATGTTGGTAATACTTTGTATGTTGTGTCTCCTGTTCCCAATTGTCCATATCCATTATATCCATAACTCCATATCTCCCCATTTGATTTTAGAGTTACTGTTGAATAATTTTGGGTTTCGATTTGTGGGAATGTTACATCTTCTTCTCCTAATACATATACATCTGCTGATGTTGTTTCTCCTGATTTTTTGTCTGTTACTGTTACTGCTGTTTTTCCTTTTTTTACTGCTGTTATTTTTCCTGTTGTTTCTTCTACTGTTGCTATTTTTTCATTTTTTATTTGATATGTTAAGTCTGTGTCTTCTATTGTTGTATATAATAGGTTAAATCCTTGTGACATATTTACTTTTGCATTTTTGTTTTGTCCTATTCCTTTTATTCTTATTGGTGTTTCTTCAAATAGTAATACAGGTTTGCTTATACATACAAATTCATTTGAATTTACTGCTGAACTATTTCCTAATTGTCCAGAATAATTTTTTCCAATAGTCCATACTTTTCCATCTTCTCTTACTACTACTATTGTTCCTTCTCCTGCTGATACATTTATTATTTTATCTATGTTTTCTTTGTCTTTTCCATATTTTAAGTCTACTGGTAATAAATTGTTTGTAGTTGTTCCATTTGAAGATTGTGAATAACCATTATACCCCCATGAAATAGCTGTTCCATCTTCTTTTATTGCTACTGCAAATTCATTTCCTGCTTGTATTGATTTTACTCCTGATAGATAAATTGGCGTTGTAGTTGTTTGGGTTTCTTCCCCTTCTCCTGTTGTTATTGTTTCGTATTTTTCTATTACTTTGTCAAATGATTTTCTTGTTTGTGTTGCATTGTTTCCTAAGTTTCCATATGTGTTATATCCACTTGATAATACCTCTCCTTTTTTGTCTAATACTATTATTGTGTTGTTTTCTACTGCTATATCTATTATTTGTTCTAGTGTTGGTACTTTTCTTGGTGTATATATGTTGTCTATTGAAATTCCTTGTTGTCCATAGCTATTATATCCCCATGTATATAAGTTGCCATCTCCATCTATTGCTGCTGATGTATTATTTTTTGTTGCTATTTTTGTTATGTTTGTTAATTTTATTTTTGTTGGTATACTATTGCTTATTCTTGTTCCATCTCCTAGTTGTCCGTTTTGGTTATAGCCCCATGTATATACATTTCCTTCTTTGTCTATTGCCATAGAATGATAATTTCCTGCTGATACTTTTTCTATGTTTTCTAAGTTTGGTATTTCTTGTGGTGTGTATGTATTTCCTGTTCTTCCTAATTGTCCATAACTATTTGATCCAAATGAATATACTTTTCCATCTGCTGTTACAAGTAGAGCATGGTTGTTTCCTGCTGCTATATCTACTACATTTTCTATGTTTATTTGTGTTGGTCTATATCTGTTTGAATTGTCTCCTAATCCTAGTTGTCCATAGCCATTATATCCCCATGTCCATACTGTTCCATCTGCTTTTAATGCTAGTGTAAAGTCTGTGCCACTTACTGTTTTTGCTATTGTTTTGTCATTTTTTCTTAGTACTTGTACATCTATTAATACTTTATTTGGTAATTTATTTGTTGATACTTCTATTTTTGTTGTTCCATATTTTTGTCCTGTTACTAGCCCTGCATCTGTTACTGTTGCAATGTTTTCGTCTAATGTTTTGTATGTTATTTCTTCATTTTCTACTTGGTCTATTAATAGATTAAATCCTAAGTCTGTTTTTGCTTCTATTTGTTTGCTTAGATTGTTTGTTTCTAAGTTTAATACTATTTTTCTTGTGTTTACTTCTAGGCTTGCTTCTGAAATGTTTGCTGGTTCTGTTGTACTTGTTGTTGTTTTATTTCCCATTGCTCCATATCCATTATATCCTACTGTGTATACTAAACCTGAATCATCTACTATTGCTGCTGTTTGGCTTGATATATTTTGTGTGCTTGCCATTGTTATTATGTTTTTGTCTTCTTGTACTTTTGTTAATGATGTTAGTGTTTTTGTGTCTTGATTAAATAATTGTCCATAGTTGTTGTATCCTGTAACATATATTCCTGCTGTTTGGCTTAGATTTCCTTCTGTTCCTGTTGTTGTTGGTTTTATTGATAATATACTTGTGTATCCATTTGCTTCTATATCTTTTACTCCTGTTACAGTGTTTCCTTTTGAGTCTACCATTGTTACTGGTAACATGTAGTTTGTTGTATTTCTTGTTCCTAATTGTCCATAATAGTTATATCCTAATGAATATACTGTTCCATTTTCTGCTAGTGCTAGCGTATGTAGACTTCCTGCTGATACCTTTTTGATATTATTTAATACTGTTGTTGTTCCTGTTCTCATTTGTTGTGGTATGCTGTAATTTGTTTTGTTATTTGTTCCTAATTGTCCATAATAGTTATGTCCTGTGCTCCATACTGTTCCATCTGCATCTAACATTACTATATGGTTATCTCCTGCTGACATTTGTATTATGTTTGATACTTTTTGCATTTTTTGTGGTGTTGCATTTGGATTATTTTGACTTGTACTTCCTCTTCCTAATTGTCCTTCATAGTTATAACCCCATCCATATACTTTTCCACTTTCTGTTAATGCATATGATGAATGTCCTCCTGCTGTTATTGCTATTACTTTTTCTGGTATTCCTGTTACTTGGACAAATTCACTTGTATTTGTTGTGCTTGAATCTCCTAGTTGTCCATATTCATTATATCCTGCTGCCCACACTGTTCCATCTGATTTTAATACCAATGTATGACTATATCCTGCTGCTACATCTATTGCATATGTTGATTGTGTTTCGTCTTTTGAGTTATAGATGTTTGTTTTTGTTGGTCTATTTTTGGTTTCTGTATTTCCTATTCCTAGCTGACCATAGCCATTATATCCCCATGTCCATACTTCTCCATTTGCTTTTAGTGCTACAAAATGATTTCCCCCTCCTACTATTTTGGCAGCTGTGCGTCCTTGTTCCCCATTTACTTGGACTTTTACTGCTGCATAGCAGTCATTTTGTTTGTTATACACTTTTATGTATGTTGTTCCTGTTCCTGTTGCTGTTACTACTCCTTTGTCATCTACTGTTGCTATTTGGTCATCTTGTGTTTTGTATTCACATTCTCCCTTTTCTACTTCTTCATATAATAAATTGAATCCTGCTGTTACTGTGTATTCTATTTTTTCTCCTGTGTCTCCTGCTTTTTTGTAGTTTATTACTTTTGGTGTTGTGTTTAATTTTACTTGGCTTATAAATACTTTTTCTGTTGTGTTTTCATATGTTCCATTTCCTATTTGTCCTTGTCCATTATATCCTACTGTATATACATTTCCTTCTGCGTCTACCATTAATCCTGTTTGTCCTTCTGTTAGTGCCATTGTTAGTATATCTTTTTCTTTTTCTACTTCTGTTGCATAATATGCTCTTGTTGTGTTTCCTGTGAATAGTTGTCCATAGTCATTTCTTCCTATTACATACATTCCTTGTGGATTTCCTTCTGAGTCCTTCTTTCTTGATATAAATACTGAGTTTTCTCCTGCTGAAATATGTTTTGCATCTGATACATATTTGTTTGATGTGTTTTTTGTATATACTGCTGTTGTTCTATCTGTTGAGCTTCCATCTCCTAATTGACTGTAATAATTGTATCCTACTCCTTCTACATATCCTCCTTCTGTTAACATATATGTATTATTACTTTTAGCTGATATTTCTTTTATTCCACTTATTGATGTCATTTGTTGTGGCAATGTTTGTAATGTTGTGTTTCCTATTCCTAATTGTCCATTTCCATTATATCCTGTTCCCCATACTTTTCCTTCTGCATCTAGCATTACTATGTATTCTGCTCCTGATGATATTTGAATTATGTTTGATACTTTTTTCATTTTTGTTGGATATAAAACAGGGTCATCTGATTTGCTTCCTTGTCCTAATTCTCCATATCTGTTACTTCCCCATCCATATACTTCTCCATTTGTTGTTAAGGCATATCCTGTATAATATCCTGTTGTTATTTGTACTATGTTTTCTAGGATTCCTTCTCCATTTGGACCTTTTACTTGTGTGAATATTTTTCTTTCTTCTGTGTCTCCTGTTCCTAATTCTCCATATTGATTGTATCCTGTACTCCATACTGTTCCGTCTGCTCTTAATATTATTGTGTGATTATATGATGCTGCTATGTCTATTGCATCTGTTATTAGTTCTTCTTCTTTTGTTCCATCTTCTAAGATTTTTTCTGCTTTTGCCTGTGTTGGCTCTGTTCTTGCGTTTGTATCACCTAGTCCTAATTGGCCATTTCCATTATATCCCCATGTCCATACTGTTCCATTTCCTTTTAATGCTGCATAATGGCAATTTCCTCCTACTACTTTTGGTTGTGCTTTGTTTTCTGAACCATTTACATTTACTTTTACTGCATTCCATGAGTCTGTCGTTGTATCATGTACTTTTATGTTTGTAGTTCCTATTCCTGTTGCTGTTACTGTTCCTTGGTCATCTACTGTTGCTACTTCTGAATCTAATGTTTTAAATTCATATGTACTTCCTTCTATATTTTCTTTTATTAGATTAAATCCTATTGTTGTTTTTGCTAGTATTTTTTCACTATTTTCTCCCACATTTTGATAGTTTATTATTTGGGATGTTACTTTTACTTGTATATTGCTTATACATATTTTGTTTTTTGTATTTTCGTATATTCCGTTTCCTAATTGTCCTTGTCCATCATATCCCACTGTATATACATTTCCTTCTCCATCTACTATTAACGCTGTACTGTATTGTGTTGGTGCTATTTCTAATATGTCTAGGTTTTTTTCTACTTCTTTTGCATATGGTTGAGTTGTTGTGTTTTGTGTAAATAGTTGTCCATAATTATTGTATCCTATTACATACATTCCTTGTGATTTTCCTTCTGTATCCTTTTTTCTTGATATGTATGTTGAGTCTCCTCCTGCTTTTACATGTTTTGCATCTGATACTAAATTTCCTGATGTGTTTCTTACATATGTTGGTGTTGATATATTTGTTGAGTTTCCGTTTCCTAGTTGTGAGTTTGAATCATTTCCTACTGAATATACATATCCATTTTCTGCTAGCATTATTGAATGATTTGTTCCTGCTGCTATTTCTTTTACTCCACTTACTGATGTCATTTGTTTTGGTTGCACTTGTATATCTGTATTTCCTATTCCTAATTGTCCTGAACTATTGTATCCTGTTGACCATACATTTCCATCTGCATCTAGCATTATTGCATGGTTTGCTCCTGCTGCTATTTGAATTATCTTTGATACTTTTTTCATTTTTACTGGATATAGTTCATTTATCTCACTACTTTTGCTTCCTATTCCTAATTCTCCATCATCATTTCTTCCCCAACCATATACTTCTCCTTCTGCTGTTACTGCATAACTTGCAGTATACCCTGCTGCTATTGATACTATGTTCTCCAAGTAATCTCCATTTTCATTTAATTTTACTTGTTGAAATGTGTTTGTATTTTCTGTTGTTCCATTTCCTAATTGGCCATAGTTGTTTAGTCCTGTTGCCCATACTGTTCCATCTGCTTTTAACACTAATGTATGATCGGTTCCTGCTGCTATGTCTATTACAGCTTTCATGTTAGTTTGTGTTGGCTCTGTTCTATTGTTTGTATCTCCTAATCCTAATTGGCCACTGCCATTATATCCCCATGTATATACTGTTCCATTTCCTTTTAATGCTGCAAAATAGTATCCTCCTCCTACAACTTTTGGCTGTGTTTCATTATTTTTTATTGTTACACTTACTTTTATTGCATTTGTTACTTCATTGTTTTGATCTTTTACTTTTATATATGTTGTTCCTTCTCCTACTGCTGTTATTACTCCATTTTCGTCCACTGTTGCCACTTCATTATCCATAGAGCTATACACTATGTCTTCATCTAATAATTTATTGGTTAAGAAACTTAGTCCTACTATTTCTGTGTGTTTTAATTGGTATTTATCTCCTTTTTGGTTTAAACTTATCATTCCATTTTCTGCTAAGCTTATTTTTGTTTTTGTAATATTTACTGGTTTGGTTGTATGTTCTGGTGCTCCTTGTCCAACTTGACCTTGTCCATCATATCCTACTGTCCATGTTCTTCCTTTTTCATCTATAATTAATCCTGTTTGATATGATATGTTTCTTGTACATGCCATTGCTAATACTTTTTTGTCTGTTTGTGTTTGATATAGTGTTGTTCTTTTTGTTGTACTTTCTGTAAAGTTTTGTGCATGGTCTGCCGCTCCTGCTACATATATTCCGTTTTCTCCTGTCGTTACCATTAATAGTCTTCCTGCACTTGCTATGTGTTTTATTCCTGATAATGAATATCCTGTTTTACTGTTTTTCATATATGTTGGAGATGTTATTGTTGTCGCTCCTCCTGTTCCTAATTGTCCATCTGAGTTTTCTCCTACTCCATATGCATATCCATCCTTTTGTAACATTAATGTATTATATTCTCCACATGCTATTTCCTTTACTTCTGATAATCCTTGCATTTCTCGTGGTGTAGATGTGTTTTCTTTGTTGTTATACACAAATCCTAATTGTGAGTCTGAGTTTCGTCCTGCAGCCCACACTGTTCCTTCTGCTGTTAATACTGCTGTGTGCAAATTTCCTGCTGCAATTTGCATTACATTTGTTACTTTTATCATTTGAGATGGTGTTAAATCTTCTTTGCTTACAGTTGTTCCATCTCCATATTCTCCACAGTCATTTCTTCCCCATGACCATACAGTTCCATCTTTTTTCAATACATGCATTGTGTTTGAGCCTGCTGATATTTGTATTACATCTGTTAAATTTGGTACTTGTTTAAATTCTGATGAATTTGTTGTTGTTCCATCTCCTAGTTGTCCATATGTATTGTCTCCTGAAATCCATACTGTTCCATCTTTTTTTAATATTGCTGTAAAATAATATCCTGCTGTTACATCTACTGCATCTTCTACTTTTGTTTTTGTTGGTTCTGTTCTATTTGTTTGATCTCCTGTTCCTAATTGTCCATTTCCATTATATCCCCATGTCCATACTGTTCCATCTGACTTTAATCCTACAAAATGGCTATATCCTCCTACTACTTTTGGATATGTTACTCCATCATCTGCATTTACATTTACTTTTACAGTTCCATAAATTTTGTTTGTACTGTCTATTATTTTTACATATGTTGTTCCTATTCCTACTGCTGTTATTTTGTTATCTTCTACTGTTACTACATCTGTGTCTAATGACTCATATGTTAAGTCTAATGTGAATTCTTTATTAATTAAATTTATTCCATATTCAAATTTTGGATCAATATATTTTGTTTCTCCTGCTTTTAAATTTTCTGCTGTTTCTTCTGTTGTAAATCTGTAATCACTTATACTGTATGCTTTGTATTGTGGTGAGCTTGTTAATGAACCATCTCCTAATTGGCCCAATCCTGCATATCCTATTGTGAATATTCTGCCTATGTTATCTACATAAGCTGTTGTTTGACTTCCCGTAGTTGTTGTCATAGCTATTTTGTCTATGTTTTCACTGTTTTTTACTTTTGTGAATCTTGTGACTGTGCTTGTGTTTCCTTGTAGTAATTGTGCATATGAATTTTCTCCTACTACATATATTCCATTAGAATTTGTTATTGCTACTGATGTGTTACCTGCTGCATATATTTCTTTTACGTCCTTCATAGTGTTGTTTGAGCTATCTTTCATGTATACTAAATTTTTTCTTTGTGTACTTGAACCATCTGATAATTGATAATATCCATTATTTCCTGTGGCATACATATATCCATTGTCTGTTAATACTACTGTATGCATATATCCTGTTGCTACTTGCTTTATTCCTGTCATTTCTGATGTTCCATTTGTTGATTTCATTATTGTCCATGTTGTTATAGTTGAACTTGTTGTTTGTCCGATTCCAAGTTCTCCTTCATTGTTCCTTCCTGCTACATATGCTTTTCCATCTTCTGTTAGTGCTATTGTATGGTAATAACTTGTTGAAATTTGTTTTATGTTTGTTAATGTTGTTTTTACTGGTAACTTTTGGTCTTCAGTATTTGATATTCCTAGTTGTCCTGAACCATTTTCTCCCCATCCATATACTTCTCCATCATTTGTTATTGCAAACATTGTGTATTGTCCTGCTGATATTGATTTTATGTTTGTTAAATATCCTGTTCCATCTTCATTTTTTACTTGTACAAATGTTGATTGACTTTCTGTACTTTCTATTCCTAATTGTCCATCACTGTTTAATCCTGCCATCCATACAGTTCCATCTTTTTTTAGCACTACTGTACTTTGATATCCTGCTGCTATGTCTATTGCATCGTCTATTCCTAGATATGTTGGTCTTTTGTATATGTTTGTGTTGTTTTGTCCTAGCTCTCCACTTCCATTGCTTCCCCATCCATATACTTTTCCATCTTGTGTTAATGCTATAAAATGATTTGTACCTGCTACAATTTTTGCTTCTGTTGTTTTATTTTTTAAAGCTTCATTGTTAGCACTAGATATCGTTATACTTGTTTTTAACATAACTCTATCTTGTATATTTTTTATTAAATTCATTCCTTGATCTGTTGCTAGACCGAATAATATTGCTGAAATTATTAGCAATATTACTGCTCCAAATATTAATTTTCTTTCTCCATTATTTTTTCTTGTTTTTCCCATATCTGTACATTCCTTTCATTAGGCTTAAAGTTGTTGTTCTTTATTTTTTTCGAGCTAGCATTTTCCTTTTTTCCTAAAGTAATATTATATATT